>Ga0116229_10002361_pt1 | contig 30469 bp, 24 predicted proteins | sample S1TSphgellanicum_3_FD_87313 | JGI IMG/M metagenome (GOLD analysis project Ga0116229, IMG submission 87313) | Host-associated microbial communities from peat moss isolated from Minnesota, USA - S1T2_Fc - Sphagnum magellanicum MG | ecosystem: Host-associated > Plants > Peat moss > Unclassified...
GAGATCGCGCGCGAGTTCGGCTAGCACTGTCGGACCGAGGCACGTCGGCGCAACGTTGCACCGATGGCCGGGATGGCATTGACTCAATCACGGACGTGCTGGGCCTCGGTCTCGCCTCGAGACCGGCGCGGACAGCATCAGCGATCCCGCGATGGCAGCGGACTTAGGCTAGGCCCGTCGGATTTTTTTGTCTTCCTGTGAGCGGCCGGCTGGCTAGCTAACGGGCTGCAAAATGGCGCTGACTTCATCGTCGTCGCAACCCTAACCTCTTTTCCAAGAGGATTCCCTATGACCTCTTGCAAGCAACTTGTTAAACAGGCGCCTGATGAGAACTGCGGTCTTGTCCAACCCGCGCTTCAGCCCAAGTTGCAGCGTTTCCAGCCGACTGAACGGCTCCTTTTGGAGACGGTCGACCATGGTGGAGGGTAGCGCGTAGACGTGGTTGAGTGTGGGCATTTCGAAGCTCAGATTCGGTACCCTGTGTTTGTGTGTCGCTTCAATGTAGTGGTCGACCGGCTCCGTCCATGTTTGTGCGAATGCAAGTAGATTCGCTGCATGCTCAGGCGTCACCAAGTAGCAGAAGCTTCCGCATGTCGAGCCTGGCGGACACGAGAAAACACGCTGCCCGTCCAGGATATCAGCCGTGGGTACGAGCGGCCGCAACCCGCTGGGATTGAAACCGAGACGAACGATCCCCCGCGCCATGAGAGACAACGCCAGATTGAGTTGCCTGCTGAAGTCCGCATGAATGTAGACGTCATCTTCGAAAATCAAGTGTGCGGTCTGGGTTTCGATGCAGCGTTCCCAAACAGCGTGGTGACTTGCAAAGCAGGCAATTTCGCTCGGCGCAAGTACATATCCTCCCAAGCGCCGCGATGTGTCTGGATCGTGCCGCGAGAGATGCAGGTGCTCTCCACGTTGTGCGTCGATGGCTCGAAAGAAGGTGAATTCGATACCCGCTGCTTTTAGCTGCTCTTGCATAAACCGTCGACGACGTGAATCCGTGTCTCGGTTAATGACAACGACGTTTAAACCGTTGCCAACTTCTTCGGAGCATTTTTCGAGGACAGCGGAAGTGGAGGCCTCTCTTACAGGTACCCAGCGTGCATTTTTCCTGAATCCAGCCAAGAATTTGCGTGGCAAGCGCGGCTCTCCCATGAGTCCGTTGCCATAGCTCGATATGATGCATTGACGTTCATACCCGAACGCAACGAGTAGTGCAGGAAAGATGTCGAAGTGCGTGGCCCTGTCGCGAAATCGAGCGGCTGCTTCGACAAGATGCATCCGCAGCGGCTCGCTTTCCGTAACGGCGAAAAGGGGCACCTGCGCTTCTTCTTGCGCTACATCCGGCCCCGTGACGCCAGGTGTGAATGCGCAGCCTTTATCCGTGATGCGCTGTCCGTGGTCGGACGTATAAATCAGCACCGTGCGCCGGAGATCCATTTCAGGCAGCACCTTGCGGAAGAAACCGTCGACGCTACGTCGCAGCGCGTTCTTGTAAGCGGCGAGTTGCGCGTTGCGCGGCGATGTGCTCTCCGGTTTGGACATCTGCGTATCCGCCGGATATCCGTCGCCATAGGGGCGGTGCACACCGAACTTTTCGATATAGATAAAGGCCGGCTCAGGATCTCGCAGCGCCTCGAGCAATCTCTCCGCAACCTTGCCGTCTCTCTCCCAAAGTTTGACGTCCGGAAGGTGGATCACCTGGTCGATGAATCGAGCCTCTCTCGGGGTCATGCCGCTGTGATGCCGCCATGAGTGAGGGAAGCCATCGATATAGACCGTCTTGAAGCCAGCCGCGCGAGCGTACTGCCAGATATTGGGGCCCGCGAAATTCAGGCCGCCAAAAAGTCGGTAAAGCAGATCTTCGGTCCGCACCCCGGAGCGAAATATGTAACGCGAATACGACGAGAAGTTGTGGCTCGACACGGATGTGCCGAAATTTATCACTGACTGATCCCTGCTTTCGAGGTATGGGGTGGTCTCTATCGACCGATTATTGATCGACAGACAATCCCCACGGATGCCTCCATCCATTACGACGATAATCTTATTTACTCCGCTTCCTTGTGCCCGCAACGAGACCTCTCGCGTCGAGACTGACTCCGGCATCTCGTGGCGTAAGATATGCACCAGAAGATCCATGGGTATGGCACAGAGCGAGGGAAACGGCAGTGACCGTCTGGAGACCCTCCCGAGGAGTATGCCCAGTATCCCGATGGCGGCTATCGATGCAGCGACAAGTGTTTCGACGTTGAACGACTGCGAGGGAGGCAACAGCAGCACCGCCGCGACAGCGATGGCCCCCAAGGCTACCGGCATGATCTGCCCGCGATACGCGAGGCCAGCGTCACGCATCTGATTTCGTTCCCGCCACAGTAGCTCAACTACGTCATCGTCAAAAAAGAACCGCTTGTCGATATGATGTCCAGAAAAGCGGCGGTAGAGGATGAGTGCGGTTCCGCTGAATGTGAAATAGGCCACCAGCGGCACGCGTACCATCGTGTCGGCGATGAATGGCGCCATCAGCGGAGCTGTCGCCGCGCAAAGGTAGATCGTATGGTACGCGGCGAGCCGGACGATCCAACCACGCCGTCGGGAGGGCTTGAAGTCGCGGTAGAGTTTGTATTCCGCGTGAATGTATCCTCTGCAGCCTACGGCAAGGGCGGCTAGCGCAACCACTTTCGACAGCGTCACAGGATCCATATTGACATACATTAGATTGTAGCTACCTGTATCTCGAGACGCGATCTGAAAGCATTCATTCTCTCGCGTATCCCGCGATGGCTGCCTTGCATCAAAACTGAAAGAGGTGGGCGTCGAGCACCCCGATCACAACAGCCCGCCGTCGTCCGTCAAATAGTTCCACTGTCGCTTTTCGATCCGCCAATCATTCCCGTAGCGATATTCAAGATACCCTTCCGAGTCCGCGGGCACGGGAACTTGGATCCCATCGAGCACGCGCATCGAGCTGCCGTTGAAATAACGCGCCGGTGCAGCGTTGCGGCGGCTGGGAAACCTCAACGCGCGCACCAACAGGCGAACCATCCCCGCCCTGGCGTTGGAAGGCAGGATAGACCTGCCGAGCATCGGCACCCGCACCGCGAGTGTCCAGAACGCCCGCCCAATCGCACTTTTCGACCGGCGCCCCAACTCCTGCTGCTGATAGCGTATCAACCACATATAGGCGACCCTCTGAAAGACCGAGAATTTCGGCAGGTCCGGCCATACCTTCAAGGCGTCAGCGGCACGTCTCTTGTAGAACGCAATATCGAACAGCCAGACCTTGCCGCCCTCCGTAACAAACGGAACCTTCACGGCGCAGGCCAGAGGATCGAAAAACGCATCAGGAAAATTTCTGCGCAGTGCGCGCATGAGCTGATCGACATTCTCGTCTGATTCAAACCAACAGCCAATATCGACGTCTGTGTCCCAAGAAAGGTGATTGCCGTCCCTGACACACCCAAGCAAGGTTCCGTGATCAATCCACCAGAAAGCGAGATGTCTGCTCAGAATGCCGTAGACGACGTGCTCCACCGACGGATCAAACTTCTGCGCTTTCTGCATCATGCTGCGCTTTTCTGCGCCGTGCTCAACCCAGCCGCGCAGCTCGATCGGACCCGTCCAGCAACGATTCCTTGATGATCCTATCTATAAACTCAGAGGTGATCGGCAGAACAAAAGTCTCCGCGCGTCCCGATGTCGTCATCTCTGGCAGCAAGGCTGTCACCCTGCCGGGTTGCGTCCGAAGCCCGCATGTCAGACGCCGAAACTGCACGTTCTCCATAACGTCGTCGAGCGTCGCCAGAAGACTTTCCGTAGTTCGGTGCCCCGATAAGCCTGCCAGCTCCGACAGGACGTCGGGCGCATCGCGTGCACAAGCGCGCGCCACCGCCTGCATCGAGAAGCCGCAGGCCACACCGTGTGGCACGTTGAGATATGCGGTAAGGGGATAGGAAATTGAGTGGCAGATCGAGGTGCGGGTCTGGCTGATGCAAAGCCCCGCGAGAAGGCTGGCCTCAGCCATATCCGTGCGGGCGGCCAAATCCGAGGGATCGGTTTGCAACTTGGGAAGTGAATCAAGTGCAAGACTTACCGCGCGCGCCGCCAACGCAATCGATTCCGCTGAACGGTTGCGATTCCACACGGATTCAAACGCATGATTGAGCGCGTCCAGTCCCGACGAGATCGATAATTCCCGAGGAAGGCTGCGTGCCAGCTGCGGGTCGACCATCGCTGTAAAGGGAAACAGGTACGAGCTTGCAAGCGAAAGTTTCTGCCTGCGCACGTGGTCCCAGATCGTGGCAAACGGAGTGACCTCCGAGCCACTCCCAGCTGTCGTGGGAACCGCGTGCAACGGCAATGGTGCTCCGCGTAAACTCTCGTGTGGATCCGCAATCATCCGGGCAAGGTTGCGACTGCCGACGCCGGGGGCCAATGCCGCGGCGAGCACCTTTGCCGCGTCGATTGCACTGCCACCACCAAAGGCCACGACTGCGTCGAATGAGATGCCTGTCAGGTGATCGATTTCCGACTGAATTTGAAGCATGCTCGGATGTGATTTAATCGCGCCCGCCCAGGTAAACTGTGCTCCATGGGCATCGCTCAAGATCGGGTCGGCCAGGAACTGATGCCGGCCTCGTTCGGTTGCCACAACCAGGACGTTGCGATCTTTAACCAGTGTCGCGAGCTCGGAGCGGCACCCGCAGCCGAAAAATACCCTGGTTGGATTGTCAAGATTCCCGGATTGACCATGCATCGAAATTGATGCCCGCTCTTTTTCCCCTATCCGCGCAATCGGCACATTAACCGCTCCTTGCTGACAGCAGGCATCTCCTTGGGGCTTCCCAGGGATCAACTCCAGGATGTTCTCGAGCGGCATGAGCTGCGCTTCAGCTTCGGACGATCTTCCGTGCAGAAGTATTGATCGAGCTGTGCTCAACATCGCTGGATAGGCGCTTCGCAGGAGATTGTTTGCGTATATCACGATGTTGACCCCGTGAGCTTCCAGCGCCGCTTCTGTAACAATGTTGGAGCTCGACGGCATCGCGACCAGCGGCTTGCGATTCTTGAGCCCGTTATAGCGATTGCAGAAGTTGAACACTTCGCCAGGCGTGTCGTCGCGGCTATGTATCATTATACCGTCGGCGCCCGCATCCAGATAAGCCTCGGCACGCCTCAGGGCGTCTTCGAGACCTTTTCCCAAGATCAGACTGTCTATGCGGGCGATGATCATGAAGTCATCGGTCCGCTGTGCCATCTTCCCGAGATTAATCTTCGCAGAGAACGCGTCGGCACGATCCTGGGCATGTTCGACGTCGGTTCCGGACAGCGAACTTCTCTTCAATCCAACCTTGTCTTCGACAATGATGGCGGAAACACCAAGCCGCTCCAGGGTACGCACCGTGAATTGAAAATGTTCAGGCCTTCCGCCCGTGTCGCCGTCGTAGATGATCGGCTTGGTGGTGACGTCCAGCGCGTCGTTTAGCGTGGTCATGCGCGAGGTCGCATCCACGGCCTCGATGTCCGGCTTTCCTCTGGCGGTCGAGTCGGTGAGCGACCCCGCCCACATGCCGTCGAATTCACGCCGGCCATACGGCGTTTCCACGCCAAGATTTTCGATGATCAATCCGCTCAAGCCGTTATGAAAATCTAAAAAGCGCGACAGCGGCTTGGCCGCGAGAATTCGGCGAAGCGCCGCGCGTCGAATATCGGGCGTGGTACCGATCTCTTTCAACGCATCATGAAACTTGGTCGAGGAGATGCCTCGCGTGTACGGTATCTCGACGAGTTCACCGCCCCACTGGGCGAGCACCTCGATGACATTTTGACGGACCTGCGCCTGTACACCTGTTCGCCAGTCGTCCCCGTGCACGACAAAATCCGGACGGTATCTGATGAGATTGGGGATATAGTCGAGGGTTTCCTGAGGAACCACCTGCGCGACATCCTTGAGGGACGAGATCACGTCCGCGCGCTGTTGCCAGCTCATGAAAGGAACGCGTTTATAGCTGGCGATTGCCCGATCGGTCAGCAGACCGACGACAACCCGCCCCTTCGCGGCAGCGTGGCGTATCACGTTGATATGGCCTGGATGAATAAGATCCGCGCTCATCCCGACATAGGCAGTCTTTTCTCCGTCAGGGCGTCGTTGCATCAGTGACAAGCCTCAGCGTTGGGACGGCGGCGCCGCCGGAAGCGGCACACGATTTGATTCTACTACTCAAGAAGAGTGACAGTGACAAAAAGCCCTTGTGATATCCATGATTATCTTCCCCCGAGCGCCATCACCCGGCCGGCAGTATAAAATTTCGGAAACATCCGTCGGAGGTTTTCGATTTTCGGCAGATCGTTGATCGCAATGTATTCGTAGTCCGGATGGTGGATCATAAAGTCTTGGTGGTACTCCTCGGCTGGATAAAATCCCTGCAACCGCTCCACGGTGGTGGCGATGGGTCGCGGCAACACGCGAGACCCGTCGAGTTGCCGGATGTAACTTTCCGCGATTCGCTTCTGAGCATCGTCGGTGTAAAAGACGACAGAGCGATATTCGCTGCCGATGTCGGGTCCTTGACCGCCCGCCTGCGTCGGGTCCATGACCACGGTGAAGGCGATTTGCAGAATCTCTCCAAAGGAAATGGCCCGCGGATCAAAGGTGATCTTGACCGACTCTGCGTGCCCCGATTTTCCGAGACCGACGATGCCGTAGTGAGCGCTCGCGGCATCGCCGCCGGCATAGCCCGCTGTCACATTCTTGACGCCGCGCACATGCTCGAAGACACCTTGGACTCCCCAAAAGCAGCCGCCCGCGAGCACCGCGGTTTGCGGCGCGCCGGGCGCTTTGGTGTTGTCGATGCCCGGCGCGGCGAGCTTGATCGGTGCCTCGGCCGCAATGCCGGACGCTTGCGATAGGACGGCGGCGAGTGCCAACCAGAATGCTGCAGTATTCGGCATAACCTCGCGTTTTCGTTCCGAGGGGGGATGGAGTATCGCGCCGCCCTTAGCGAGGCAGCGCCGGGTAATCCGTATACCCCTTCGGCCCGGGAGTATAGAACGTCGCGGGATCCGGTGCGTTGAGCGCGGCGTTTTGGCGCATGCGCGCCACCAGATCCGGGTTGGCGAGAAACGGTCGGCCGAATGCGACCAGGTCTCCGCGCTTCTCGGCGAGCGCAGTCTCCGCCGTGGCACGGTCGAATCCGCCCGACAAAATGAACGACCCCTCGAATCCATGGCGAAGCTTGAGCTTGAAATCGGCTGGAACCGGCGGAGAGCCCATTGCGGAGAGATCGACCAGGTGCACGTACAGCAGCCGCAGCGCCGAGAGCTGCTTTGCCAGCGCCAGGAATTGCGCCTGTACCTCCGGAAACTCGCCCGTGCCGTTGAACACGCCATACGGCGATAGACGGATGCCGAGGCGTTCCGGTCCGATCGCTTTTGCGGTGGCCGCTGCCACCTCGATCGCAAACCGGTTGCGGCCCTCGATCCCCTGCGCGTAAGCGTCCTTACGCTGGTTCACGAGCGGATTCAGAAATTGGTCGATGAGGTATCCGTTGGCGCCGTGCAGTTCCACCCCGTCGAAGCCGGCATCGAGCGCGAACCGCGCCGACGTGACGTACTCGCTCACCGCGTGTGCAATATCGCCTTCGTTCATCGCGCGCGGAACACTGTGGGGCTGCATTCCCTGCGAATCCGTGTACATCTCCCCGGGACAAACCGCCGTGCCCGGTCCCACGACTTCCGCACCGGCCGGCAGGTTCGCGATATGACCGACCCGCCCCGAATGCATGAGCTGGACAAATATTTTGCCGCCCTTGGCGTGAACCGCCGAGGTGGTCAATTTCCACCCGCGCACATGTGCCTCGTTATACAGTCCCGGAATGCGTGCATACCCGAGGCCGTTCGGTGAAGGAGAAGTGCCCTCCGTGATGATGAGCCCGGCCGCGGCGCGCTGGCCGTAGTATTCAGCCATCAATGCATTGGGCGTATTGGCCTCGACTGCGCGGCTGCGCGTCATAGGCGACATGACGATGCGGTTGGCGAGGTTGAGACCGCGCGTGGAGAAAGCGTCGAACAGCATGGTGATCCTCGAGGGTGGGGTATCGCCCGGGGTGGCGATGAACCAAGAGTATAGTCAGTTGTCGGATCGCCGCACCCACTTCCACGGGTAGGAGTAATCTCACGTCTTGAAAGGCGTTCTCGATCCCACGCCTTGGGATTTACCACTCGTCGGCAGCAGTGCCGCATCGCGCGGGATCGAGAGTGCTCTCGCGCGCGACGCGCCAGCCACCGGGGCCGTCAAGCGATGGTCGCCGGGGCCGTCGAACGAGAGCTGCCCGGCCGTAAAATTGGCGCGTCAGGATAAGTCCATGACGCAAACTGATCAGCTGTAGCGCGTTACACTCACCATACTGCAGAATATCGGAACGCGCCACGGGGGGGAAGCGACCATGGACGAACAGAGCACGACGACCCATGCGCGGCGCCCCAGCGGACGAGACGCCAAGCGCGCGGCGCGTGCCGCCCGCGCCGGCTCTTCGATCCCCTACATCACGCGCAAGATCCCGTACTACGAAGTGCTGAGCGAGGAAGGTCTCGCGCTCATGGAGCACAATGCCGATTCGATTCTCGAGCAGGTCGGAATCGATTTTCGCGACGACCCGGAAGCCATTGAAATTTGGAGGGCGGCCGGCGCCGATGTGCAGGGCGAACGCGTGCATTTCGCGCGCGGCATGTGCCGCGCACTCATCCAGCAGAGCGCGCCGCGCGAGTTCACCCAGCACGCCCGCAATCCCGCCCGAAGCGTCGTGGTAGGCGGGCTCAACACGGTGTTCGCACCGGCCTACGGACCGCCCTTCGTGCGCAGTCTCGACGAAGGCCGGCGCTACGCGCGCATCGAGGACTTCCGCAACTTCGTCAAGCTCGCCTACATGGCCAATTCGTTGCACCATTCCGGCGGCACGATCTGCGAACCCGTCGACTTGCCGGTCAACAAGCGGCATCTCGACATGGTGTACAGCCACCTGAAGTACAGCGACAAGGCGTTCATGGGATCGGTCACGGCGCCGGAACGTGCCGCGGACTCGGTCGCCATGGCCAACATCGTGTTTGCCGGCGAACTCAACGACCCGCTGACCGGGCGGCCGAAGACCACCATCATCAATCTGATCAACGTCAATTCGCCGATGACGTACGACGCCACCATGCTCGGCGCCGCCAAGGTGTACGCGCGCGCCAATCAGGCCACCATCATCACCCCCTTCATTCTTGCCGGCGCCATGTCCCCGGTCACCGTCGCGGGCACGGTGGCGCAGACGCTGGCCGAGGCGCTGGCCGGACTCGCCTTCGTGCAATTGGTCAATCCGGGCGCACCGGTGGTGCTGGGCAGCTTTGCGTCCTCGATCTCGATGCAATCGGGCGCGCCGACCTTCGGCACGCCGGAGCCGGCCTTGGTGCTGTACGCCATGGCCGCGCTCGCACGCCGCTTGGGCGTGCCGTTTCGCTCGGGCGGCAGCCTGTGTGCATCGAAGATACCGGACGCACAGGCCGCCTATGAATCGGCGAACACGCTGTTGCCGACCTGTCTCGCCGGCGTCAATTTCGTGCTGCACACCGCCGGCTGGCTCGAAGGCGGCCTCGCCATGGGCTACGAGAAATTCGTGATGGATGCCGACCAGGCCGGCATGATGCATACGCTGCTCGCCGGCGTCGATCTCTCGTCCAACGGCCAAGCGCTCGATGCCATCCACGAAGTCGGCCCCGGCAAGCATTTCCTCGGCTGCGCCCACACTCAGGCGAATTTCGAGAACGCCTTCTACCGTTCGCCGCTCGCCGACAACAACAGCTACGAGCAATGGGAGGCCGAGGGCTCTCCCGACATGACCAAGCGCGCCAACGCACTATGGAAAAAGCAATTGGCGGAGTACGTGGCGCCGCCCATGGATCCCGCCATCGATGAGGCGTTGCTCGAGTTCATGGCGAAGCGCAAGGCCGAGGCGCCCGATTCGAACGTGTGAATGTTTTCCTAGCGGCACGTGAAGCGTGGGTAATCGCGACGGGCGAACGTGCGATGCAATTCCTCGCCATACAATTGCGGGACAGGAAAATGCTATTCATCGAGCGCGTCATCTGCCGCATGGCCTTGATCCTCTTTGATGCCTCGGACGGCATCCTTGGAGTGGTCGACTCGTGTTGGGACGCCAATGCTCTGCTGTCGCAACTTTAGCCAATTCTCGCGCGCCTGACGGCGTATTTCCTCGAGCGACGCCGGTTTCAACGGCACGTAATCCGAGCCAGTTTGCTCCGTAGAAAGACTCGGTTCTGAAATTTTATTTTCCGGATCTGGGTTCTCGTTTGGCAGATCATTTGTAACAGCTGATTCATTGAGCGCAAAAGCCTTGTCAACCGCGATCACGAATGCCCCGGCTCGCGCCACGGTATCTGCTGCGGTATTTGCGTCGAGTGCCGTTCCCGTGTAGTCCGCCATCAAACGGAGAGACTCCGTACGACCAAGCGCGCCCGATAATTTCTGATCGATACGGCCAGATCGCACTGCTTGCTTCGAAAACGCTCCGATAACTCCGCTATGGGTTCGGGGCAACTGATCTTCCCCGACACCGGCACTCAACAATGCGGCGCGTGCGATGTCGAACATTGCATAATAGGACCTATTGACCGAGCCGTCCGGATCGCGGTCTTGCAATTCTCGCGCGCTGGCCAAAGCACGCATGGCTTTTGCTCGCAAATCTCGGGCCAGAGGCGACTGTGTCAAAGGATTATCCCTTCTCGCGCGACATTTCGGAGGAATCCCGGCCTTGGGAAGCGCTCGGGGTGCAACCAATCCGTTAAAGCGACCGGCACCGGTTGAATCAAGATACCACTCTCGAGAAAGACGTCGTAAGCCAGTTCTGCCAGTGTCCCGACCAGCTGCCAGTCGGCGGTTCCTTCTGCAATAATCAGCGCAAGATCCGCATCGCTGTCAGGCCGTTCCTCGCCGCGCGCGCGCGAACCGTACAGAATTGCATATTCGAGACGCACATCGGCCGGAAGCCGGGCGAGAAATTCGCGTACAGCACTTTCGGTATTTGGATCCAAGAACTTCATGGCTGGTTAGTTTGGGTCAACGGAAGCGGGCGCGCAACGCGTCGATATGCTCGGGGCCGATGCCGCAGCAGCCGCCGATGATGGTCGCACCGGAGCGAACCCACTGGGTTGCCCAATCCAAATAGCGCTCGGGGCTCAGATCCTCGCGTAGCTGGGAGATACCGGCATAAGGTGCACCGGTGTCCGGTTCCGGTGCGAAGGCGTTGGCGTAAACACCGATACGGACCGATGGATTCGGGCTGGCCGCAATGGTGGCGGCCGCCGCTTGCACCGCGGCACTCATCACTTCGGGCTGGCTGCAATTGAACAGAACGGCCCGCGCGCCGCGTTGTATGTCCAACGCGACGGCGCGCTCGACGGCTTCGCCCGATCGCAGTTCAGCCGGCGCGCTTCGGCCCGCCTCGTCGCGCAGCGTATACGAAACCCAGATCGGCAAATCCTTAAGCCGAGTGGCGGCGGCGATCGCCACTCCGGACTCGACTGTCGAGCTTTGCGTCTCGATGAGCCACACATCGACATGCGGCGCAAGGCCCGCCGCCAGTACCTCGAGGATGGCCGGCGCGCGCTCGGCATCGAACAACTCCGGACGGTACGATTCGAACACCGGGGGCAACGAGCCCGCCACCAGCACCCGCTCGCCCGCGCTCTCGGCCGCGGCCCGCGCGAGTCGGCCGGCGAGGTCCGCCAGCCGCCGGCCATCGGCGGCAAAACGCGCCTCGCCGAGCCGCAACGGTGTCAGGGCGTAGCTGTTGGTGGTGATGATCTGCGCGCCGGCATCGATGAACGCGGCGTGGGCTGCGCTTACGAACTGTGGCGCTTCGATCAACGCGAGCGCCGACCATTCGGGCAGGCGAAACGGCGCGCCCATCCGCGAGAGCTGCCGGCCCATGCCGCCGTCCAGAATCGTGACAGACGACCCGCCCGGCGGCGGCACGGAAGTTTCATGGCGAGCGTTCATCGGGTCCTTGGCACGGGAACCCCGGCGTCTGCACCGGGGAGGAAGTGCCTATGATGAGGAGGTGGATTGGAGTTGGTATAAATGGACGTTTGCATCAGTGTCGGGGCCTTGTCAGCTCAATTGCACAACCTCGGTTCAGGAACGCCGCGGCCGGCGGCCGCGCGTTTCGCTCTGGCTGCTCGATTCCTTGGGCGCCGGGAGATCGACGACGCGGCGCAGGTGTGTGTACTCGGCAGTCTTGTGGGGGATCGCCATGGCCTCGACGAAATGATGCTGAAAGCGCGGTTCGATGGCGGTCTCCACTTTTTCGATCCCTCTTACCAGTGCCTCGATGACGCCGCGCGCGGCGCCATCGAGCAGCGCGATACGCGCCCCGGTACCCGCGGCATTGCCGGCCGAGCGTACGGCTGCAAGATCGCAGTCGGGAATCATGCCGAGGATCGCCGCGTACTTGACGTCGATGTGGCTGCCGAATGCGCCGGCCAGTCGGATGCGGTCGACATGCTCGATACCCAGTCGCTCCATCAGCAACGCCACGCCGGCATACAGGGCGGCCTTCGCGAGTTGTATCGCGCGCACGTCGGTCTGTGTGATTTTCATCTCGACCGCGCCCTGATGCAAATTGTAGGCGAAGGTCCGGCCGTTCGGGACGATGCGCGGCGTGCGCGACGCGAGTCTGCCGTCGAGCACGCCGTCTTGATTGATGATGCCGGCGAGGTACATTTCAGCGATCACTTCGATGATGCCGGATCCGCAGATGCCGGTGATGCCGGTCGCCGCCGTCGCCGCCTCGAACCCGGGCTCATCGGACCATAGGTCGCAGCCGATGACCTTGAAGCGCGGCTCCAGTCTCTCGCGATCGATGCGCACCCGCTCGACGGCGCCCGGGGCCGCGCGTTGGCCGCAGCTGATCTGCGCGCCTTCGAATGCCGGCCCCGTGGGGCTGGAACAAGCCAACAGACGCCGCTTGTTGCCCAGCACGATCTCCGCATTGGTGCCGACGTCGACCAGCAGCGTCATCTCCTCGCCCAAGTCCGGCCGTTCGGACAGCACCATGGCGGCGGCGTCGGCGCCGACGTGCCCGGCGATGCACGGCAGTACGTAGACGCGGGCGTTGCGGTTCAATTGGAAATCGATGGCGTCGGCGCGCAACTCGAGCGAGTTATCCGTGGCGAGCGCGAACGGCGCGCCGCCGAGTTCCACGGGATCGATACCGAGCACCAGATGATGCATGATGGGATTGCCGACCAGCGTCGCCTCGAGAATGTCCTCGGGCGCGATGCCCGCCTGACGCGCGACATCGGCCGCGAGCCCGGTCAGCGCTTCGCGCACCGCGGTCGTCATCAGGGCGGCGCCTCCGGGATTCATCATCGAATACGACACACGGCTCATCAGGTCTTCGCCGAAACGAATCTGCGGGTTCATGGTGCCCGCGGAGGCCACCACATCGCCGCTCGTCAAGTCGCAAAGATGCGCGGCAATGGTGGTGGAACCGATATCCACCGCGAGTCCATACACGCGCTCGTGCAGTCCGGACCAGACGCCGATGATGTGTTTGGCGGCGTGCACCGCCACAGTCACCGCCCAGGCGCCGGCGCGCAAGATGGGCTGCAGCGTCTGCAGCACCGACAGATCGCAGCTCAGATCCTTGAGCTCCCATTCGGATTCGAGGGCCTCGAACAAACGGCGCAGATCACCCGACGGATCCTGCATGTCCGGCTGCTTCACCTGCACGTAGTGCAGACGCACCACCGGATTCAAATCGATCGCACGCGCGTCGGCCTCCTTGCGCACCACCTGGCGGTGAACCTGGCTGGTGGCCGGTACGTCGATCACCACGTCCGCCTGCACGCGGGCGGAACAGGACAGGCGCCGACCTTCGGCCAGGTGCATGCGCTTCGAAAAGCGCTCTTCCGGCTCGCTGAACGGCGACAGACTGCCGCTCGACGAAGTCACGCCGTGCTTGGCGAACTCACCTTCCGCGACCAACACCTGGCAGCGCCCGCACAGCCCGCGGCCGCCGCACACCGAATCGATATCCACCCCGAGGCTGCGCGCCGCCTGCAGCAGCGGCGTGCCCACCGCAAAATGGCCGCGCTTGCCGGAGGGCGTAAAAACAACCAGCGGGTCCCGGCTCGTCATGGCCGATGCATTGAGCATTGCGGTTTCACTGGATGCCTACGCCGGGCGACGCCGATGTCCGCCTTCGCGGCGGCCGCGCGGCGCTTCACCGGGGGCGCCGGCCACGGGCGGCGCCGCGTCGCGGAAGCGGCGAATCCAGCGGGCGCAGTCCGGGTCGTGACCCAGCATGACGTCGGCCCCCATGCAGGCCTTGATGACGTCCATATGCAAGGGGTTGGTGATGGCCGAGGTCATTCCGGCGCCCATGGCCATGGTGAGAAAGGCACTGTTGATGCCGTCGCGGTACGGCAGGCCGAAGCTGATGTTGGACGCACCGCAGGACGTATTGACCTTGAGCTCGGTGCGCAACCGATGCACCAGCCGCATCACCTGCACACCTGCCTGATTGATGGCGCCGATGGGCATCACGAGCGGATCGACGACCACGTCGCACGCCGGTATGCCATGGTCCAAGGCGCGCTCGACGATCTTCTTCGCCACGTCGAAGCGCACGTCCGGATTCTCGGATATGCCGGTCTCGTCGTTGGAGATCGCAATGACGGCGGCCCCATGCTTCTTCACCAGCGGCAATACCGCCTCCAGACGTTCATCCTCGCCGGTCACGGAATTGACCAGGGCCTTGCCCCGATAGACGGCGAGTCCGGCCTCGAGCGCCGCGACGATCGAAGAGTCGATGCACAACGGCACGTCCGTGATCGACTGCACCAGCTGGATGGCGCGCGCCAGGATCGCGGGTTCGTCCGCGAGTGGAATCCCGGCGTTCACATCCAGCATGTGTGCGCCCGCCTCCACTTGCGCCCGAGCGTCCGCTTCGACTCGCGTGAAATCGCCGGCCTGCATTTCCGCCGCGAGAATTTTCCGACCCGTGGGATTGATGCGCTCGCCGATGATGACGAAGGGCCGATCGAAACCGATGACGACCTCCTTGGTCGCGGAACTGACGATGGTATCGGTCATGAGGCGGTCCTTTGCGAGGGATAGGGGGCGTCGCGCTGCGGGTACCACGGCATACGGCCTTGCAGAATGCCGGATCGATCGACGATCTCCGCCACGGATTCTTCCTGCCGGTAGGCCATGATGTGCACGCCGCTGACACCGCGGATTTCGCGGATGCTTTGGATCAGCTCGACGCAGATATTGCGGCCCTCGCGCGCCTGGTCTTGCGCACCCTTCAGGCGCTCGATCACAGCGTCCGGCACGTCCATGCCCGGGACGTGCCTGCGCATCCAATCCGCAGCTTTGGCAGAACGCAGAGGACCGACGCCGACGAGAATGAACACCTTGTCGAACAGTCCCAAGGCCTCGACTTGCTGCAGAAAGCCGCGCAGCAGCGGCAGATCGTAGCAGTACTGCGTCTGGATGAATTGCGCACCCGCCGCCACCTTTTTCGCCAAACGCTGCGCGCGCCAGGCCAGGGGAGGACTGGAAGGATTCTCGGCCGCACCGAGGAACACCCGCGGCGCACAGCTGATTCTTCGTCCGCTCTCGAAATGATGATCATCGCGCAGCACGCGGGCGATGCTGAGCAGCGATACGCTGTCCAGATCGAACACCGGCTTTGCTTCGGGGTGATCGCCGGCCTGCACACCGTCGCCGGTGAGGCACAGGAGGTTGCAGACTCCCATGGCGGCAGCGCCGAGGATATCGCCCTGAATCGCGATGCGATTCCTGTCGCGGCAGGAAATCTGCATGATGGGCGCATAGCCCACCCGGGTGAGGAGCGCACAGACCGCGAGGCTCGACATGTGGCAGTTGGCACCGCTGCCGTCGGTGGCATTGATGGCGTCGACATAGCCGTCGAAAACCCGCGCCCGCTGGTAGACCTCGCCTGGATCCGCGGAATCCGGCGGCGCGAGCTCCGTGGTCACCGCGAAGCCGCCGGCCCGCAGCACGCGTTCGAAGCGTCCCGGCGAGGTGTGGCCGGGCAGGATCGGCAAGGGATATCCCGGGACCGGCTCGTCCTCGAACTTCATGGCGCGCTCTTCTCGCGCACCAACCGCAGCCACGAGGAGCGGCCCTCCCGGCGATGGTCGACCGAGAATTGCACTTCGCGCATCGCCGCCGTCCCGCCCGGAATGCGCTCGCTGCCTCGATAAGCCTCGACCCAGACGCACCTCATCTGCGGTTCGACTTCGCAATTACCGTCGGCGCGCACCCCGCCGCAAGGCCCGTTGCGCAGCGTCTTCGGACAATTCATGGGGCACGACATGCCGGTGGAACTCAGCACGCACTGACCGCACATGCGACAGTCGAAAAGCAGGCCCTTGACGACCCGCTCCACGGCGGCCGTCGGTCGTTCGAGGCGCTCGTATCCCAGCGCGCGAAACACGCCGTTCAGACTTAGCAGCGTGGCCTCGAAGCGGCGATAGAACGCATTCAAGCCGCGGGCGTGGCGCACCGACCACAGCCTGACCGCGTACATCAGCCGGACTCTTGCGGCCGGTCGGCATTCACGCCCTTGGCGCGGATCAGGCGTTGCAAATCCTCGTCGCTGAATGCGGCCTCGAGCCGCGCCGCTTCCGCGGCGGCTTCCGCCTGCAAATCCTCGCCGCACGGACGCGGCGCGCTGCGCGCCCAGTCGGCGAGATAGGCATCGGAACTGCCCTTGCCGGCGCGCATCGCGGCGCGATCCACCGCTTCCTGGAAACGATGCGACAGCTGCACCTTGGCCGCTTCACGGCCCCTCTTTACGATGACTTGCGCGGGAATGTCGCGCCAGGAAATGACGATCAGCGAAGCCATGTCACGGCCTTCTCGCGCGCTTCGCCCGGCCTCAGCATACGGTCCGCCCGCGGCGCGCTGTCGGCCCGCAGCCCACCGTCCGGCCGCGGCACGTCGTGCACCCCCGTCGCACCGGATAAACGCGGCGCACCTGCTGACGGCGGCACACCCGCTGACGGCGGCACACCGTGCGCCGCCTGCAGCGCACCGGCCAGCCCCTGCGCAACGCCTTGTACCGCAGCTACGAGCGTCGTTTCGAGTGCGCCATAGCCGGTCGGGCGATATTCGAACCGCCATCCCATCCGCGCCGCGATGGCGCGCGCCTGCTCCACGGCCCCAGGGTCCGCGGACTGGGACAGGTAGACGAGCTTGCGATAATGGGCAAAGTACGTGGGAAACAACTCGGGATGCCGATCGAGCCCGAGCCCGCGAATCACCAACCGGTCGAAGTGGCGCAGCAGAAAATCGGTCAGGTAGAAACTCCCGACTTCCGCCGCGGCGAGCGCCTCGAACACCGGTGCGGTGGCAAAGAACTCGTAGCAATGCGCGCCCGGAATGCGCTCTACGCCTTCCTCGCGCAGCATCTTGTCCAGCATTCCGCCCGTACCGCAGTCGCCGTACGCGACGAAGATGCTTTGATAGCGCTCGCGCGCGGCGTGGATGAGCTCGCGCACCGCCAGGGGTATGCGCTCGGGGCGGTTGTGTAGTTCGGCCGGCAGGCAGCGCACGTCCAACGCATCCCAGCGGTTGGCGCGCCGCAGCGACGTGATTTCATGCGCCAGCGCGCCGCAGGCGATCACCAGCATGCCTCGACCCTGGATACCATCGAGCATGGCGGACTCGCTCAGTGCGCCACCGCAGCGGCGCGGCGGGCCGCAATCAACCCTTTGGCGGTTTCCACAGCGACCGCGGCATCGCGGCAATACGCATCCGCTCCCACGGCCTTGCCGAATTCCTCGTTGAGCGGCGCGCCGCCCACCAGCACGATGTAGTCGTTGCGGATGCCGCGCTCCTTGAGGGTATCGATCACCACCTTCATGTACGGCATCGTGGTCGTCAGCAGCGCCGACATGCCGAGAATATCCGGCTTGTGCTTGTCGAGCGCGTCCAGATATTTCTCGACCGGGTTATTGATGCCGAGATCGATGACCTCGAAACCGGCGCCCTCGAGCATCATGGACACGAGATTCTTGCCGATGTCGTGAATGTCGCCTTTGACCGTGCCGATGACGATCTTGCCGATCGGCTCGACACCCGTCTCCGCCAGTAGCGGACGCAGAATCTCCATGCCGCCCTTCATCGAATTGGCGGCCAACAGCACCTCCGGCACGAACAGAATCCCATCGCGAAAATCGATGCCGACGATGCGCATGCCTTCGACCAAGGCATCGTTCAACACTCGCTCCGCCGACCAGCCGCGCTTGAGAAAAATTCGCGTCGCCTCTTCGACCTCGGCCTTGAGCCCGTTGTACAAGTCGTCGTGCACCTGCTCAGTGAGCTCCTCATCGTTGAGTGAGCCTAGGTCGAATTCCCCTTCAACCGGATCTGACATACTGTCTCCAAGGGTTATTTTCTCTTGCCTGTTCGCACCTTACACGTTCCTTGTGGGAATCCATGTTAAGTCCCAAGCATACCGCGGACTTGCCGAATCGCGACGGTGGCATGTCCGAAAACGACATGATCGTAGACCCCCAGGGGCGCGCCGCCTTCGGTCGTGCGCCGGCGTCACGGGGGCCTCCAAGGCCTGGACCACGCCCGAGCCGCGATCATGTGACCGGGGGCGCGCCGCCTTCGGCCTTGCGCTTCGCCACATAGGCGTCCAAAGCCTCGACCACGGCCGGGTCGCGCGCAGGCGCGACATAACGTTGCAACTCGCTCTGCCAGATCCCGGTGGCCCGCTCGGTTGCCGTCTTCGCACCGTCATCCGCCCACTGGCCGGCGTTGCGCCAATCGGAAACCAAGGGCGCGTAGAAGGCGCTGCGATATCTCTCCATCGTGTGCGCACAGCCGAAGAAATGCCCGCCCGCTCCCACCTCGGCGACCGCTTCGAGCGCGAGATCCGAAGGGGCCGCTCCCACCGGCTGAAACACTTCGGCGAACATCTGCAGCATCTCGATGTCGAGGATGAATTTCTCATACGAGGTCGTGAGTCCGCTTTCAAGCCATCCGGCCGCGTGCAGCACGAAATTGCAGCCGCCGAAGAGCGCGCCCCACAAGCTCATCTGCGACTCATACGCCGATTGCGCATCGGGGATATTCGAGGCCGTCGCATTCGAGGAGCGCCAGGGCAGGCCGAGAAAGCGCGCCAGTTGCCCCGCGCCGAACGCAGCCTTGACGTACTCCGGCGTGCCGAACGCCGGCGAGCCTGACTTCATGTCGACATTCGAGGTGAAGCTGCCGTAGACGATGGGCGCCCCCGGCCGCACGATCTGCGCCAGCGTCAACCCGGCGAGCGCCTCCGCATGCGCGAGAGTGAGCGCACCCGCGATCGTCACCGGTGCCATCGCGCCCGCCAGCGTGAACGGCGTGATGATGAGCACCTGGCCGGCGGTGGCGAAATCGATGATGCCGTCCGCCATGGGAATGTCGAGCTGCAGCGGCGAATTGGTATTGATGATGGTGTAGGTATACGGGCGGGAGCGGAACTCCTCCGGCGAGATGCCGTGCGCCAGTCGAATCAATTCGAAATTGTCGGCCACCTGTTTGTGGCCGCGCGAAAAGATGAACGGAATCTTGTCGCACAGCAAGAGCTGTGCGCGAGTCACCTCGAGGTGGCGGACATGCACGGGAATGTCCTGCGGCTCGGTGGCACCGCCGAGCACGTGAATCACCTCGAAATTCTGGCACAGCTTCATCAAATTGCAGAAATCTTCCAGGGTCCCTGCGCGCCGCCCCCACGCCGTGTCCATGATGTTCGGCGGTCCGGAGGTGGGCGCGAACGCGACGCAATCGTTCGACAGCGGCACGTGCCGCTCGGGATCGACGGCGTGCAGCGTGACCTCGTGCGGCGTCGTGGCGAGCGATGCAGCGACCAATCCGCGCGGCAGCCGCACGATCTGTGTCGCCTCGTCCACGTCGGCGCCGGCCTTGGCGTAGAGAAGCCGCGCATCCGCCGACAGTACTTTCATTCCCTGCGTTTCGATCATCGTCAACGCGGCGTCGTGAATGGCGGCGACCTGGTCATCCGAGAACACCTTCATCGGCGTGAAGGGATTGCGCAAATGCCGGTACGGCCGTGTACGGTCGAATACCGCGTGGCTGACATCGGCGCTGCTCGGGCGCCGCCGATTGCGACGGCCGACGGCCTCGTCAGGCTTCATGCGGACTCGAAGCGGGCGCTGTTCGGACGCGGGTCACTATCCTCATTGCACCATCATAATGCGGCTTGCCCCGCCCCGCGGTTTCCATGTTATGCCTTAATCCGATATAGGGGTGCGGCTCATGCCTTTATGCGATATACGGATCCCCGCCGGGATTCGCCTCCTCGCCAAGACGCATGCTCTCGCTGCGATCCGTCTCCCCGCCGCGGCCGGCGAGCGGCCGGCCGGTGGCCGTCGAACGCGCCACCGCCTCCGCCAGGTAATCGACGCCGGGACTCACTTGAGCGGTCCGTTCGGTGACCGAAGTCTCAACGTGCGGATCGGCGGCGCCGGCACGCCGCGCCGCCTGTAGCGCGAGTTCGCAGGAGACGCGCCGGGCATGCTCGAGCGCCGGCTGCGAATCCGAATAGTCCTTGCTTCCCGCCGGATCGTGGACGCGAAACACATGGAATGCCGGTTGATTGACCAGGATCTCGACCGTCTGTGACACGACTCCGGCGACTGCGCCGACGGCGTTGCAGACGGCCGAATGCGTGGGAATGGATAAAGTCGCATTCAAGCGCCGCGCGACTTCCGGATAGTAGGCGCCGACCGGCGCTCCGATGGCGACCAACGGCAGCGACAAACTCAACCCGGCGTGCAGCAGCGCGGAGAAACGCCGCCCGGCGACCGATTCTTCGATGAGCCGGTCGCCCAACCCACCCCAGCCGCGCCCCGTGGCGGTGATGCCGGGATCGCGGGCCAACGCCGCGGCCAGCAGCACCCGGCCGGTTTCACGCACCACGTGCTCGTAGGTCCGTTCGCACATCGCCTCGGGCGACACGGCGGCGCGCGCGGCGCGCGCGTTACGCTCCTCGGTGGCCAGAATCTGCGCGCCGCACTCGCCGCCTTCACGGCACCAGCCTTCTTGCCGACCGAGCACGTGCATGGCGTCGCTCGGCGTGAATGCGGCGATGGTGGCGAGACCGGCATCGGCCAGACGCCGCAGCGCCTCGAGTCCCGCGCCGCTTCGCACCACGTCTGACAGGCGGCGCGGTTCGAGATCCAGCGCCTCCCACACTCGGCGCTCGATGGAGGACAGCAGCACCGGCGGCGCTCGACCGGGATTGCGCAAGGCAAATTGTGCCGGGTATGGCGGCAATCGCTCCGCCTCCGCGAGTTCTCGCAACCGTCCGAGCACGTCGGGGAAACGCTGCGCGAGCAGGCTCAAGGGCATGGCCTTGCGCGGGCCGACGCACAACTGAATTTGCCGGTCGAAATACACTTCGCTGTCGCCGCCCAGTCCGCTGGTGCGCACGTCGACCGCCTCGACCATGGTCCGCCACGAACCGACCAGGGCACCCTCGCCGCTGATGATCGGCCGCCCCCCCGAGACGATCGCGACATCCGTGGTGGTGCCGCCCATGTCCGCGACCACGAAATCCCGATGACCGGTGAGGAAGCCCGCGCCGACGACGCTCGCTGCGGGGCCGGACAGAATGGTTTCCACCGGATATTCGAGGGCGACGTCCGCCTTCATCAATGAGCCGTCGCCTTTGACGATCATCAAGGGCGCATCGATCGACACCTCGGCGAGTACGTGCGTCAATGCTTCTATCAAGTGACGGATTTGCGGCGTGAGCCGTGCGTTGAGCGACGCGGTGAGCGCCCGTCGCGGCGCATCGAGCTTGGAACTCAATTCGTGCGCGCACGTGACCGGCTTCGGCGTGAGCGAGCGGATGAGTTTGCGCGCGCGCAGCTCGTGGGCGGGATTGCGCACCGAGAAATTGCCCGCGACGGCAAATGCCTCGACGCGCGCCTCGTGCTCCTCGACACTGCGCACCAGCGCGGCTTCATCGAGCGGCGCGCTCTCCTCGCCCGTGGCACCGTGACCTCCATGCACCCGCACCACGAGTCCACCGTTGCCGGGCTGGAGCAAGCCGGACCGCTGCACCATCGCCTCATCGAAGCCGATCAACACGCTGCAGACCGGACTGAAGCGATTCTCGACCACCGCGTTCGTGGCCAAAGTCGTCGAAACGGATACCAGGTTGACGGCGCCGCGGCCGGTGCCGGAGGGCAGCAGTTCCAATACCGCCCGGATCGCATGACCGATGCCGATGGCCAAGTTCCAGGGGGTCGTGAGCGCCTTCGCGCTCGCGATCACCTTGCTTCCGTCGATGAGCAGTACGGCGTCGGTGAAAGTTCCGCCGGTATCGAGGCCGAGCCACACATCCGCTTGAGGATTGGTCACGCGGCGTACCATACCGGATTGGCGCGCCGGCTGCGCACCGACCGGAACGCATCCCATCCGAATCAAGAAAGGACCTGCGTTACCCGCAGAGGCGGTTGCCTGTGATGGTTGTCATAGGTAACGTGCGCGTCCATGAAACTGGCATTTTGTTCGGTACGCATGCAGAAGGTTGGTCTGACCGAGCCACTGCCGGACCGCGCCACACGTGACGTCCGCCGCGTATCGGCGCTTGCCAGCCGGCTCGCTGCCGTATTCATCGGGATTTCCCTCATCGGTGTGAGCGCCTCGGCACCGGCCGCGACCGGCGCCCCTCCCGTGTACGATCTCATCATCGAGCATGGCCGGGTCGTCGACGGCACCGGTGCACCCTGGTTTGCAGCCGATGTCGGCGTGCGCGCGGGGCGCATCGCCGCGATCGGCAGGCTCGATCACGCCTCCGCGAAACGGCGCATCGATGCCGCCGGACGAATCGTCGCCCCGGGTTTCATCGACATGCTGGGTCAATCCGAACTCACCCTGCTGGTGAATCCGCATGTTCCTTCCAAGATCTATCAGGGCATCACCACGGAAATCACGGGCGAAGGCCAATCCGTCGCTCCCGTCAATGCGGAGATCGCGCGGGAGCAGGCATCGCAGTTTCGCCATTACGGAATCACTCAAGACTGGAACGACTTCGCCGGATATTTTGCCCGCCTCGAGAAGCAGGGGATGGGCATCAATATCGGATCCTACGTCGGTGCGACCACTGTTCGCGAGATGGTCATCGGCTATGCGGACAGGGCGGCAACCGCGGAGGAATTGGCCCGCATGCAGGGTATCGTCGCAGCGTCCATGCGTCAGGGTGCACTCGGGCTGTCGAGCGCCTTGGAATACGCTCCGGCGCCGTACGCGAGCACCGAGGAACTGATCGCCCTTGCGAGCACAGCGGCTCAGTTCGGCGGGATCTACGCAACTCACATGCGATCGGAACAAGAAGCCATCATGGCCGCGATCGATGAAACGATCCGTATCGGCCGTGAGGCTCACATTCCCGTCGAGATCTGGCATCTGAAGGCCGGCGGCGTCGCCAATTTCGGCCTGATGCCGGAGATCGTTGCGCACGTTGTCCGCGCTCGTGCGGCAGGCGTGGACATCGCGGCCGATACTTACGCCTATACCGCATGGTACAACGAATTCTCGGCGTTCATTCCTCCCTGGGCGCATGAGGGAGGCAACGCAAAGCTGATCGAGCGGCTGCGGGACCCGGCCGTACGCTCACGCCTCAAGAAGGAGCTCGCGACACCGTCGCATGACTGGGACAACGAATGGCAGTCGGTGCCCGGTCCGGAGGCGATTCTCATCACCACCGTGCTCAATCCGAAGCTGCTCGGCCTGCAGGGCCGCAACCTCGCGGAGATTGCCAAGGAGCGCGGTACCGATCCCATGGACACGCTGTTCGACATCCTCGTCGAGGACGAGGCGCACACCTCCGTGGCGGTTTTCGCCATGAGCGAGTCCGACGTGGCGCTCGCGGCGATACAGCCGTGGGTCTCGTTCTGCAACGACAGCGAAGGCACGGCGCCTGACGGTGTGCTGGGCGCCGAGTTTCCGCATCCCCGCGCCTACGGAACCTTCCCGCGCGTGCTTCGAAAATACGTGCGGGAGGAGCGCCGAATGTCGCTCGAGGAGGCCATCCGTAAATTCACCAGTCTTCCGGCGTCGCGCATGCGGCTTGCCGACCGCGGGGTACTCAAGGTCGGCTTGTGGGCCGATATCGTCGTGTTCGATCCAGAACAGATCACCGACAAGGCGACCTTCAGCGCGCCGAAGCAGCTGTCCGTCGGGATGCAGTGGGTGTTGATCAACGGCGTGCCGGTCATCGCCGACGGCTTGGCGACCAATGCGCTGCCCGGCCGAGTCCTGCGCGGTCAGGGCTTTCAGCCTTGACGAGTCATCCTTGAAGCCGTCCTTCCCCGGCTGACCGGGTGAACAGTGAATCAACCGGTCTTGGCTTTCGGCGAAGCACCCTGAGGGGCTTTGATTTCCGCCGCCGTGTCCTTCGCCATCTGTTGAATCTTGGGCATGATGGCCTGCATGCGTTGCTGCATGACAGCCATGGTATTTTGCATGGCAAGCGGCAACTTGACGACCACCGCGCGACCCGCGGGGCTGCTGTAGAAACTGATCATGCTGTCGATTTCCGACTGTGAAAACGTCTTGCCATATACCTCGAGGTAGATAGCCTCCATCGCTTCCCAGTTGAAATTCTCTTTCATCATGTCACTCAGCTTCTGCCGCATCTTATCGATCGATTGCTGCTGCTCTGCAGAAACGGGTTTGCCGTCCATGGACTGGTTCAAGACGGAGGTGAAGTACCCATCCATCTGCTTCGGTATGGCATCGACAATTGCTTTTGCTTGAATGACCACGAGTAATTGGCGGATCGAGTCCTCGGTCGGTTTGACGTCCGAGGCAGTGGCTGTGTCTACCTGCTGGCCAAACGCAGCACTCAATCCAAGGCAGGACGTGAGGACAAAGGCGCTGATAAATGTTTTCACGGAAAGCTCTCCATTGCTGGTCCGGACGGCAAAAGTCGGGTCTTGACACCCCTATGTGCGACCGAAATTATCATACCCGGGGATCCAAGCCGCCGCCACCGAGACCCCCGAAAGCTCAATTCAGCTCCCTTCAAGCGGCACCGTCCCGCGGGAATTCACGCGCGAGCGCCGCGGTGGCTGGTGCTGCGCCGGGTCCGGGCGCCCGCGGCGGCGCCGGCTTCGCGGCTCAATTCGCCTCGTAATTGCGCCTGTGCTCCGGTCGATATCGCGCCGAGCCGCGACTCGATCGTGGCGAGATCGGGCTGTGCCGCACGCACATGCGCTTCGAGGGCTTGCCGCATGATGCGCAAGTGTTCGGGCGTCGTGCCGCAACAACCGCCGATGATGCGCGCTCCGGAATCGAGCGCGAGTCGCGCATACTCCGCCATCAGTTCGGGTGTGCCGTTGAAGCGGATCGCGCCATCGACGAATTGCGGAATTCCGCAGTTCGCCTTGGCGACCAGGATCGCCTCGGGATCCGCGGCGGTGGCGAGATTGACGATGCAGGCGACGAGTTCCGCCGGGCCGGTGCCGCAATTGCCGCCGCAGGCCGCGAGTCCGTGCTTGCGGTGCAACTCGGCGAGCTCGGAAGGCGTGATGCCCATCATCGTTCGTCCATTGGTGTCGAAACTCAACGTGGCGACCACCGGCAAACCCGTGGTGCGCGCGCCGGCCACGGCGGCCTCGGTTTCCTCGACCGACGACATCGTTTCGATCCAGATCAGATCCGCACCGCCGCGGGCCAGCGCGCCGGCCTGCTCGGCAAAGGCCTCGACGGCCGCGCCCTGACTCAAGGGCCCCAGCGGTTCCAAAATCTCCCCGGTGGGACCCACGCTACCGCCGACCAGCACCCCGCGCCCGCTGCGATCCGCCTCGGCTCGCGCCAGGCGCGCGGCCTTCTCATTGAGTTCGGCTACGCGTCCTTCGGCCTTGTGCAGCTTCAACCGATGCCGCGTTCCCCCGAAGCTGTTGGTCAAGATGATGTCCGCCCCCGCCTCGACGAAGGCCCGGTGCAGTGCGCTGATGCGCTCGGGATGCGCATCGTTCCACAGTTCGGGTGCGTCGCCCGACTGCAGGCCGCTGTTGAATAGATTGCTGCCGGTGGCGCCGTCAGCGAGCAACCAGGCGCGCTCCGCCAGCAGCGAGGTCAGTCGATTGGTCATTGTGCAAACTCTAGCATGGAGCGTAGCAAACGCGGCGCAGCATCGATATCATTTCGTGTCGAGATATCTTTCATATATTATTGATATTGAAAATTTTTATAGAGACGACGCTCTGCTCCTCCCCTTGTCTGGCCCAACCTTGTCAACGGGTGCAGGGCTGATCCTCGCGATCTTTTTGACGTTTTTTCGCTCCTTCGTGAAGGTCAGCTACCCTACAAATATGCAACCGAATAGATGGGAAAACGCCCCGTGTCCGCTCTGTCCCCGCACAAGACGTTGATATCGCGGCTGAGCAATCGTGCAACAAGCATCTTGCGACGGTGGGCATTCATCGCGATCACGGTCTGGCGGCACCGGCGTGTTCAAAGTCGCTTAGTGTGACGATTGGCCATTCGAATCTGCTTCGCTAATTTCTGGCCCGCTTTCACAGCGGCGAAAGGCGCGTACTTTCTGCCTTACGTTTTCGACCAGGCGTTCGACTCAGTAGAGTTGACCGACGATATGACGTCTGCCGACGTCGTGGTCTCGTCAGTTTTCGGCGATACGCCAACACCGCCGCAAAAGACCATTCAGTTCATCGGTGAGAATATTCGCCCGAGTTTGGGCCGCTTCCGATATTCGCTGTCCTTCGATTACGACACCTACGGAGGAAGGAATTTTCGCCTGCCGCTTTGGTGGTGCCGTTTGGCGTGGCCCGGATTCGCCGAGCGATGGCGACAGCGGCCACCGCCTAGGGCCGAGCTCGCCCAAGGACACGAGGATCTCATTCCGATAGACGCGCTTTTGCTGCCCCGATCAATCTCGTCCTTCCGCGAACGCCGTTTCTGCGCCGTGATCGCGTCCGAGTTCGAAGCATTACGTTTGAATCTGTATCTTGCGCTTCGGAGCGTTGGCGACGTTGTCGGATATGGCCACATGTTCGACAATCCGCTCTTCGCTTCAAAGTTCCAAACACTGCCCAACTTTCGGTTCTGTCTCTGCCCGGAAAACAGCATTTACCCTGGTTACCACACGGAGAAACTGGTCGATGCGTGGTACGGCGGTTGCATTCCCCTGTACAGCGGCGATCGCCTCCTCGGTCGGGACTTCAACCCTGCGGCATTATTGAATTATCAGGACTACCTCGATACTGATCGCTTTGTCGCGCACGTCGGGCGTTTGGAGGCAGATCCGATCGCGTTCGATGAAATGTATTCGCAACCACTGCTCCTGAAGCGACCGTCGCTCGAGCCACTGGTAGCCTTTCTGCGAGCCGCGGTAGCCGCGATTCGGCAAAACACAGGTCAGCATAATGTGATCGAAGTCGATGCTTGGTGTTCGATGGACGCCCCCGGCGTCGCTATGGTCCACCACAAGTCGAGCGGTAGCCTGCGCTGGTTAAAACAGCAGCTAATCTCCGTGCTGGACGCTTCACCGAGGATCATCGCCAGAGGCATCCAGCGAAGAATAGCTGCCCTGCTGCGGTTGTGCGGCCTACCCAAGCGAGTCAGATGATTTTATGGCCATGCCGGCGGATTTAAACGGAGACCGCTTCGATTCTTGAATCTTCGACACCCGCCTGTTCATGCGGGGCCATGATGCCTCAGGCGTTCGGCAGTGCGCGTCCCGCTGCCGGCACCGCCTCCCGATGCCCCTTGAGCGGGATATTGAAGGTGATGGTGGCGCCAAAGGCATCCGGCGCCTGCGGGTCCAACCGCACTTTGTCGAACACCAGCAAGCGCGTGCCGAGTTCGAAGCTCTCCTGCAGATCGTGTGTCACCATGAAGATGGTCATCTTGTTCATGTTCCACAGCTTGAGAATGAGCAGATGCATGTCGGCGGTGATGCCGGGATCGAGTGCGCCGAACGGCTCATCCAACAACAGAATCTTCGGTTCGCAGATCACCGACTGGGCGATCGACAAACGCTGCTGCATGCCCCCGGAGAGTTGTTGCGGATACTTGTCCGCCGCGGCGGCGAGACCCACCGCGTCCAACAGTTCATCGGCCCGCTGCAGGGCGCGGCGCCGCGCCGCGCCGAACAGGCGGCCGAGCAGCGGCGCGCCGCGCAGCTCCAGACCGAGCAGCAGGTTCTGCATGACGGTCAGGTGCGGGAACAGCGAATAGCGCTGAAACACGATGCCCCGGTCGGGACCGGGCTCGGACGGCAGGGCGCGCCCGTCGATCAAAAACTCGCCCCGGCTCGGCGTCTCCACCCCCAACAACATTCGCAGGAACGTCGTCTTGCCGCACCCCGACGCGCCGACGATGGTGACGAATTCGTGATCGCCGACGTGCAAATTGACATTCTCCAGCACAACCTGGCTGCCGAAGGTTTTCCATAAGCGCTTGACCGTCACCTGCGTCATGGCTCACGCACCTGGCTCAATGCCTGACGCGCGCGGCTCATCGCCTCGCGCGCGCGGTTCATCGCTTCCCGGCTCATCGCCTCACGCATCCGGCTCACGGCGTAACGCACCTGCATCACGGCTTCACGCACCGGCCCCGGCCCACGCAAAGGCCTTGGCACGCAGGAGCCGCAGCAACCAGTCCATCGCGAATGCCAGCAGGGTGATCCACACGACGTACGGCAGAATGACGTCCATGGCAAGGTAGCGGCGGACCAAAAAAATCCGATACCCGAGTCCCTCGGTGGAGGCGATGGCCTCCGCGGCGATCAGGAACAGCCATGCCGAGCCCAGCGTGAGGCGCAGCGCGTCGAGCAATCGCGGCCACATCTGTGGCAACACCACCCGGGCCACCAATTGCCAGGTCGATGCCCCCAACGTCTGTGCCTTGATGATCTGCTCGCGCGGCAATTCCGCGACACGCATGGCGAGATCGCGCACGATCACCGGAGTGACTCCGATGATGATGAGCGTGACTTTCGCAAGTTCGCCGAGCCCCACGGCGATGAATAAAATGGGCAGGATCGCGAGCGGCGGAATCAAAGACAGCACCGCGACGAACGGCGCCAAGGTCGCCTTGAGATAGGGCAGCACGCCGATGGCCACGCCCAGCGTCACGCCGACGAATGCGCTGATGGCCAGCGCCGTCAACAAGCGTTCGAGGCTTGCCCACGTATCGTTCCACAACAGGTACTCGCCGCTGCGTTCGTCCTCCTCGAAGGCGTATTCGTGGACGCTCGCGGCAATGGTTGCCGGTGCAGGCAGCAATTTGTCGCCCGGATTCTCCGCGAGCCGGGCGTGGGAATAGAACAGGTACGCGGCGACGATCAGTATGAAGGGCAACGCACTCAGCAGGAACGCTCCGCCGCGGCCCGGCTGTTGATTGATGAGACGGCGCATGCTCAGGATCCCTGCCCGCTCACAACTTGCCGTCCACGGCCAGCTTGGTGTAGCTCGCGTCGAACCGCAGTTTGAGATTGTGCGTATCGCCGAGCGATTTGCCGGCCGGAAATTGGATCCCCACGACATCGGCGGAGCTCGCCCCCTGTCCCAGAATTCCATGCTCGAAGGAGAAATGGCGCACCAGATCCATGCTCTTGATGAGGCCGTCGGCCGTCATGAATGCATAGGCATCGCCGGGAGCCGCGAACAAATGCGTCGTCGCCAGCTGCTGCCCGAAACCCGCAAGATCGGTTCCCGACGCCTTCGCCATGGCCGACTGCGCGGCCTGACCGGCCGCATCGGCTTTCAGCATCAGCGCGAGCGTTTCGTACCAGGCGCCGACCAGTGCTTTGCCGAGTTTCGGATTGGCATTGAGGACATCGGTCTTCACCACCATAAGATCGAGTATCTCGCCGGGAATCTTGCTGGAATCGAACACCAGCTGTGCGTTCGGCGCCGACAGCACCGAACTCAATTGCGGTTTCCAGGTGACCACCGCCGTGGTACCCGGCGCGCTGAAGGCCGCGACGATGTCGGCGTCCGACGTATTGATGATCTTGAGGTCGCGCTCGCGCAGGTTCACGGTCGCCAATCCACGCACCAGCAGGTAATGCGATACGGAGAGCTCCACCAGATTGACCTTCTGGCCTTTTATGTCCGCCAAGGTCTTGCCCTTGCCCTTCAGCACCACGCCGTCGTTGCCATTGGAGAAATCGCCCACGATCAGCGCCGTCGAGTCGACGCCGCCGGCGGCGGGAATGGTCAATGCGTCCATGTTCGTCATTACGCAGGCATCGAACGTGCCCGCCGTGAACTGGTTTATGGATTCCACGTACTCGTTGACCTGCGTGAGCTTGATCTTGATGCCGTACTTGTCGGCCCATTTCTTCAAGATGCCGCTTCGATCGGCATAGTCCCACGGCATCCA
>Ga0116229_10002363_pt1 | contig 30445 bp, 16 predicted proteins | sample S1TSphgellanicum_3_FD_87313 | JGI IMG/M metagenome (GOLD analysis project Ga0116229, IMG submission 87313) | Host-associated microbial communities from peat moss isolated from Minnesota, USA - S1T2_Fc - Sphagnum magellanicum MG | ecosystem: Host-associated > Plants > Peat moss > Unclassified...
AAAAAAAAAGGGAAACTCGTGCAAACCCCGTTTTTGAAAAATAAAAGTTTGAGGGATTTGGGGGGTTTGTTTGCGAGAAAAAGGCCCCCCAAAGGGTTGGGGGGGGGGGGGGGGGGCCCGGGGGCGAATAACATTAAATACCCCCATTGAGAGTGCTCAAATTGCACGGTTTGACTATTTTGATCTCGTGGCACATATTAGAGTTATCGGTAAAGTCATGCCCTGTTGGGCCTCTGAGTTGCACCTCTCATTTGATGCTTCATCCCCTCAAGGCTGTTGTCCGCAAGGTCATGAAATTTTATTAAATAAGGGTATGAAATACTGAGACTCAGGATTAAATGCACGTGGCGCGAACATTTATAGCAACAGTATACACAGCAGGAGCAGTGCTTGGTTGAAAGCGTTCAGGAAAAGAAAGGACAGGGCAAACTCAGTTTAGCACCAAATTTGCTGCTAAACTGAGTTTCATGCCTCCTTGAAGCCCAGTGTACATTTTTTTCCTGTTTTTTGAAATCTCGTCTCCTATGTGACCAAACAGGGGATTCCGGTGCCGTCTTTGCCTGACTTTACGGATAACTTTATTAAATAAAAAAAAAGGCCCTGAGCCATTTTAAGGCTCGAAAGTATGCTGCTGGCTGAAGTATGTTATTCTTGTAAAGTTTGCAAAACATGATGAACCATGCAGCACAGTTCAATGCAGAACCACGCAAGGTGCAAAAGGACAAGTCACAACAGCGTGCCAGGCAGAGCTCCATGCGGGAATCTCCCAGGGTTGGGTGGTTTAGTGTCTTCCTATTCAATGCAAGGAATGCTATATTTGGCCTATAAACCAGCTATTTTGTCGTTGGATGGGAGATTTGTAACATCTAGAACAAACCCAAAAAATTAATTTTGTAAGGTTTTTAAATTTTACAATGGTCCAAGTATTGGGTGCTGGTTCACCCAAGGCAAAAACTACCCACCCAATTGCCCATCAAATTGCCTGCGCTATGGAAGAATCCATGGTAGCTCCAGCGTCTAAAGATGAAGTTATTAATAGTCATAATCTGGTAAGTCACAATCTGTCAACAGGCTTACACAATGCAGACCATGCTGCATGTGCCCAATTTAGAAGTCGGTCCTTTTGCATGGAGCCGCTCGTTCATGAGTCCAGTTTTCATCATCTGGGGCCGGCATGTTCCTGCTTGTTTACTGTCTTTTTGCTGTAAGAACTTAGAAGAAGAGAAATAAGGTCAGAAAACAGTTTGAAATCATACATGCTATACCTATTGCAATCAAGTAATTTAAGAATGCTGTAAAGTCTAAAATCCACCATTTGTGATGGTTCTAAGATTTAACTATTATTGTTTCCTCCTGGATGGCTGTGAAGTACTCCAGCCTCAATGTGCTTTAATTGAGGAAGATGCATTCATCAATTGAAAGGACCTTCCACCATTAGCATGCAAACCAGGTTGTTTTTAAAATTTAAATATGTGTAAACATAATAAAATTTATAGTTCCACAAAATCAATTAATTATATGGAATAAATTATATATCACACATTTAAATTAAATTCTACTAGTAAAATTATGATATATCAAAAGAAAATTTGTATAATATAATTTAAAAATCAAATCAAGGTTTAAGATATGAAAGATATATTATTTATTTATTATTATATTATCTATTTATAAATCATGTGCTTGCATTTATTTTTTCCAAGGAATGGTTGTTGAAATGGTATTCAATAATGAAATTCAAATATTGTTCTTTTCAAATCAATTTATATTTTTGGAAGGAAAAACAATTTTGTGTACATTATTGAAATTTTTTAAAGAATAAACTTTAATATTTTCATTTGCACAAAATCTTAATTAGGTATCAAGTATCAAAAATAATGTAATGTTTTAAATGAAGTAGGTTAAATAGAATGGACATTATTATTTTGTCACAACAAGTGGGGATGGCTTGGTGGTAAAATAGTTGATCTCCATATTTGGGATTGAATATTAATAATGCAATTACATTGCATTAGTTGTAAAATTAGTCACAAAACGACAATGCCCAATAAGTTGGTTTGGATGGATGAAAAGTTCATCTCCATGCAATTGCCATTGCAATTTGGTCCAAGGCGACTAAGCCTTATTGCAAGTGCATGTGGTAATTACAACTAAAAACTAATCACTAATCCAATTGTTAATGTGCAAATTCCTTGTAGTGTTTTTGGTGTTTGTTTTCTTATTATAAGTTAATGACTTTGGAAAAACATGTGTTCAATTTGTGTGAATTATGTCAAGGTGGCAAATAGGCTATGTTCATGTTCTTGAGATTTTGATGGTCCTTGGCAGTGGTGGGCTCAACGAAATGCTTTAGTGGTTGGTTCCAAAGAATGGGCGTGTGATTGAAAGATAAAAAATAGATCACAAAAGATTTAAACACCTTTTTTGTTTATAGTTAGAGATTTCTGGTATGTGGATGTAATAGCTTGGTGATGATTTCCATTCTATTATTTGGGAGGAATGCCCACAATTGGATTTTAAGTTTTTTTGATTTTAGTTCTTTTCCATTACACACTAGAATTCGAAGGTCAAATAGGTGTAGAACAAGAACATGAATAAAATATGTAGGTTTGGTGGAAATGATGAATATCATTAAGGGACTAATTGGTTGGTTTGAATAAAACATCGATGTTGTAATTTGTGGGATGTTGGGAATGTGAAGTGGAAACCCAAGGAATTATATGCATTTAGTTGGTGTAAGCAAAACAAAGTGAACAATTTGATTACTTTGTCAAAACTTGAACAAATAAATTTAAAATATCAACAAAACCCTTTATAGATTTATGGAACATTGAATGTTTTCATTTCAATGATTAAATAAGATATATGAACTTTCACTAATGTGCATTGATTTTCATATTTCAAATTATAAAGTTAGGTTTTAAGTAGGTTTTTCAAAATACAAGTAACTTTTAACATCTACTTTTCATTGTGGGCTTTTGGTTTCAAGTAGGTGTCAAGTAGGTTCTTACAAAAAGGAATATATATATTTTTTATGACTTGTTAAAACATATGTTGATATTCATTTCCTAATTTATTACGTATCAATTTCATTCTTTTTTTTAACCAAAAAGTAGGTTTGAACACATTTTTTAGTTCGTTTCAAATGTACTTTTTATTTACTTTTTAAATTCATTTTTTTAAAGAATTAAATTCTAATAAACATAATAGAGCAAACTAATGTTAATTGACACATACTTTCACATAATTTGATGTTATTTTATGGTAGTTATATGAACGACATTGGGTTGAAATGGAGATGTTTACTTTTTTTGTCTGCAATATCTTGCTTTGACCTAGGAAAAAAAATTCATTTGTTGGGAACTTTGGGAAGGTTGTGTTGCACCATTTTGAGGATTTGGGGAAAAAAGACAAATTTATTAATGGTGTTACTATCCTATCTATTCCTGTCAAAATTTCATGAGTGTATTTATGGGGCAATGTTGGGTTATGAAAGAAGATACAATTAGCTAATGCCAAATGAAACTATGATAACTTGAAGAGAGGTGATTTGAAAAGATTTGATCCATTAGATGTACAATCTTACCATGTTTTCTTAATAGTATAAACTTATTGATCATATTTAGGAATATGCATTAATGATAATTGTTGTTGGGAAAGATTGGAATATTGTACAAAATTTGAAATTATTGATGTTGTTATGTGATGTATTAGGACTACAATAATTTGTCACACAAGTACAATTTTATCTGAATTAAATTGGTATTGATGAATATTCATTGAGGTGCACACAACTTCATTTTTATGCTACATAACCATTTTCATGAAAAGTGATAACCTTTTGTTTCGGATATATTTGAAATCAATACCTTTAAATGGTTTTGAATTTAGACCAATTTTTATTTTATTTTTTTTGGTTCTTGGAATTAATGGGTCTTACTATATCAATTGGTTTTGAGTTCAAGGATGGTTTTGAGTTTTAATTTAACAAGATGATAGATAAATTTTCTAAAAATTCATCATTGAATGTTTTAGTTTGGGTCCAAAACAATTTTCCTCTTCATCTTGACCTCAAGGATATCAACACTTATTTCGGCTCCACAAAAGTTTTCACCTCTCTTCAAAAACATAATATCCCAATTCCAACATGTCATGGTCAAGGACTATGCATAATTAAAGGATCTATATTGTCATTTTTTTACTTTCATAAAAAAAAGGAACTCAATAGTTTTCAATCTTCCCTTTTAACCCATTTGAGTATAGATGAAAGAAATTGAAGTTTTGTGTACAACTTTAGATGTTCCTTTGCAAAAAATAAAATTCATTTGGTATGACATTTGAAGAAAAATATCATCCTTACATTATAATTGCATGGTCAACCTCCTTGGCCAAAATGGCCTTCTATAGGCCTACCTAAACTTAAGACTGTAAAACCTATTTATAACTTAGATTTGGACCATGGCAAGTACAACTCAAAAACCATCAATCCAATTTTTGTTTTATGTCTCCACCCCCTAGAATCATTGGACTTGTTCTTATGGAAGGTTTTCACCCTGCTTAGAACCACTGTGCTAAGCTTTAAAACTAGGCTGAACTTGAGACCTAAAACTAAAAAACATTGGTGTGATCCTTGATGGACATATATGTTGTTTTATTAGTATCTTGATAAATAGTTGAAAACATTGAATGTGGCCACAATTTGGAAAAATTAACTCATCATGAAATTTGACTTTGACCTTTCTGGCACTGAGTTAAAACTTCAAACCTTTATTGGATCTATAACTTCTCATTTAAATACATGCAATTTTGGAACATGCCCATTCATTATATAAAAATATTTCAAATTTCATTCACACATTAGAATTATCTATAAAGTAACCTTGTCTTCACCTTGTCTTTGGGCTTCCTTTGACCCCTATCCCTTCTTTCATTAGTATCCACAAAGTGAAGACATTTTATTAATTCTCAGTATGAAATGTTTAAACTCAACATTTAAGGTTTGAGATTAATTATAGTAGTTGTACATTTAAGAATAAAGAAAATACATGTAGGAATAGTGGAGGCATTTAGGAAAAAGGAAAAACAAGGTGAAATTCATTTTACAACCAAAATTGATGGTTTTTTTGAGTTTCATTGCATGTTGAATGTTAATGTACTTTTTCGTTTTTTTTTTTGAATCTCACCCTATGTATGACCATACTTAGGGTTTTGGTGCTATGTTTTTCCTACTTTATGGATAACTCTACTAGGTCAAGTTTTAGCCACAATTTTATGACCAAATCTTACACCAATGCACAATCTTTTCCCTATGGGTAAAGCCAATAAGTATTATAATTGTGCGAAATTGTTTTGAAATAAAATGTGAGGAAATGGGGATTATTTTACCCTTGAGAACCTAAGCCCATTTTATAACCATTTTACTTTTATTTGAGTCCTAGTTAGAAATTTGATCCAATTTGTTCATCCATGAATTAGATTACAAATCTAATTGTTATATTCAAATTTTATAAACTCATAGTTCTTTGATAAAATTTCAACCAAAATTATGCAAAGGATGATGAGAATATAAAAGTAGATTGAGTTCAAATATCACAAGGCATGTATTACCCAAGGTTGGATTTGAAGCTTCATTAACAAACTTTTTTTTGACATGGATGAATGCATACACTTTAATACGACACTCACAATAATTAAATTCATTATTCACAAAAAAAAAAAGTCAAGGTAAAATGTGATTCTTCAAGTGAGAATGAAACCCTAGATGAAACCTTGCAAGTTTTGGAATGATATTGTGAATGTGAAGATCCTTGAAAATGGGCACCCAATTAAAAATAAACTAATTATTGAAAATTTGAGGTAAGTTCATAAATGAGTTTTTAAAATTAGTTCAATTAGGCTATGAAAGCTAATTGGGGCTAGGTTGTGGCCCTTGGGTAGCCTCTTTCACACACAGGAAAAGAAAGTGATTGCATGGGATTTTTTTGACAAATCTATCCCTAAATCTAGTTGGATGCAGTTGGGTAAGAAATTATTAGAAAGATATTGGATGTGTCAACCCAAGGAAAAAATTAATTTGAGTGTCGGCAAAGTAAAGTAGACAAAAAAAAGTAGTATGCCCAAAGTCCAATTCAAAAATGGAATATTTTTTATATGAACACAAGAAAGTATGTTCAAAATATTTTGAAGTAACAATATAAAACCATAGGGCCCAACATTTAGTTTATGGGAAGTTGGATACAAAGTTTGAACAATTTTGATATCATAAAAGTAGGTTGAAAGTAAATATGAAACTAATTGAGTCAAAATGGTGTTCAAACCTACTTCATATTAAAAATTTGATATATTATGATTATAACATTCATAATTTGATAATACACAAGTATTTTTTAGGGCTCCACGAAGTTGAAATTTTAAAAAATCAATATTTCATCTACATGTAACCCATTTTGTAAGATTGGACATTTAGTGCAAGTAAAAATATTTATAAAAATTCTACTTAATTCTACTTTCAAGATGGGGTTTTTCAACATTTTAAACATAAAATGAAAGAGTATCATCATATTAATTATTGTACAAAAAACATTTCTACTTTCAATGCATTAAAATTTTGTCATGGCTACATGTAATTATTTTTTACAATGAGTAGTGAGTTGTCTACTTTACCTTGCATGCACTCATTTCTTTCAATATTTACCATCTAGATCAATTTAAAATTTTAAAAACACCATTTTTGGCTTATCATGCATTTAGAGGTTAGGTGCATTTTTTCTCATCTAATGTAAAATCAAGCAATATCATCATTTTTGGGTTGAATTTGTCATCTAGAGATTCTACCAACTAGTTCACACAACCATTATTATTTTTAGATTTGATTCAACATCAAGTTTTCCTTTACTTGTTTCAATTAAATGGTATGTCTTTATTGGTGTCAAATAGTGTTGGTTAGTTATATATAAAAAATTGGTTATGCATTTAAATAGTAGCTGGATGTGTATATTCATCCATATCCAAAAAAAATTAATTTTTTCATATTTGACTTTATGCAATTAGGTGTGATCATAGTCAAATGAACTAAAAACCATGTTGGACGAGTGAAAAACTATCAATTTCATCAAACATATTATGTAATGCCATTTTAATATCATGTTCATCAAGGAAATTTGTGTTAAATGATTTTTATGAGTGTTGAAGAATCTTTTTAAAATAATTTAATTTAATACATTGATTTTTGGTTTTGGTAAAGGACTTTTGAACTTAAAGATCAAATAATCAATTTTATAAAGCACTAGGATAAGGAATTTTTTAATAAATAAATTCTGATGGGAATTTATTTGAAATGATGATAACCTACTATCCACATATGAAAAACACTCTTAATTTTTAAATTGTGGTACTTGAAAGTTTTAGAAATTCGAAATATAATTTCAAAAATTTTTAATTTCAAAAGTCATTTGTTAAATGTAAATGGTTCATAATGTGTATGACATATGAACAAAGTTGTGGCTTATGATAAAAAAATTGAAGCTTAAAGTAGTTATTTTAACATGATTTGAAATTATGACCATTGTTGAAAACAAAACATAGAATTTGGCATATAATTTTGAATATGATTATCTAAAAGTGACAATTTTAAAAATCATGTAATTTAGTGGGGGAATTATAAATATTTTAAAAACATGTTGCAAAAAAAATCTTTCAATTTTTATTTATTTATGATAAAGTCAAAATGTCCATAAAAGGCCCATTTGTGGTTGATTTTGTTGTCATTGTTGGTTCATTTGATTGTAATTGCACCTGATCATTAGATGCCCTTGTATGTACAATCTTTGTATGTAATTGTATTTGGCCATTATGTTAAATTTTTTTTGATATCCAACCCATTAGGCTTTTGAAAGTGTCAAATATGCATTTTATTTAGGGTTTAGGGAGAATTCATGATAATTTCCTTTTGGCACTTTGCTCCACATCTTTACACTTTGTTTTAAGTTGATTACAACACCAAGGCTTCATATATCATACATTTTTGCTTCTAAGTTTTTTTGCAACAATGGGTCCTTTTTGTTTTAAGATTTGCGAAAATTGAACACTTCATTTCTTGCTATTCAAAGTTTCATAAGAAAATTAAGGTGCACATTACACTTTTAATTAAGTAAGTTTTTGGTCCAAAATTTAAAAGTCCTTTGGTTTTTGTTGTTGTTGTGTTTTGCATCCAGGTTCTTTCTTTATTGTATACAAGGTTTTGTTGCTTAGTGAATTGACAAAATTTTGTAACATCATTGTTCAATGAATCAATATAGTTTTGTAGCGAAGGTAAACTCTTTATCACTTTGTTCGTTTTTGTTTATGGGAGTTTCAAAAGTTCCTTGAATGTTTGTTTTAGTGTCTTATGTCTTTTTTTTTTGGTATTTACGTTTTTCTATGTTCAATGGTTGAAAAGTAGGAATGTTGTTCATTGAGAGTGCGGGTGGAATTGATGAAGATGTTCTATCAATTGCCCCCAATTAAATGTGCTTTTCATCAATTTCAAATGTTGATGTTTTGCAACTTATGGCTATAGAAGGACAAGTTATAACTTGGATACTTCATAGTTGTATGTTCATTTGTTGGGGACTTTTTGTTGTCAACAATAGGTTGCCTATGGATTTGGTGAAACTACATTGAGTGTTGTGATGCATAATTTGCAAATGTGAACAAACATTTGGTGATGATCCAAAGATATATATTTTGCAAAGTTTTAATTAAATAAAAAAATTTAATGATATAACTCCCATGAATATTCATGTGCAAATTGCACATCCAAAAATTATTTGTTTAAAAAAACAAAAATTATACCTTAGAATTTAACCCTTGTGTAGCTCAACCCAAAACCAAACTTTAACATGTGTACTAGCAAAAGACCAACCTTAAACCCTAAACCAAACCCTAGAATTCAACCCAACCAAAAATTAATATTATTTAATTGTGGTGAAACAACAAATCAAGGAGAAGGTGATGTCACATGGTGGTGTTGATACTTTTGCTTTGGTTATCAATTTCTTGAATGTAACCTAAGTGCCCATGCATATTACTATGGGTTATTATGGGGTTGTTTAAAGTGAACAATAGAACCAGGTGGTCCATGGTTATATACAATAGTCCAAGCAACCATGATTTTACATTCCATCATTGATTGTGAACCTTTGAAGATTTTTGGGGTTTATGAAGGTACATGTTTTAGGCATGTGATGTTTAAGGCTTATTAATATGATACAAATGATGACAAAATTTCAATTAGGTTGAAAAATGTGAGTGAAAAAATCTTAGGTTGGTTTATAAAAAACCATTACCTAGACCAAAAAGTCTGGGAAAGGGAGGCAAAAATGGTAATATATATTTTTTGGGAAATGGGATGCAACATTGAAAACCATATTTGCCAAGAAGGTCATTAATATGTTTGAAGAAACTCTTGAGTTTGAGGACACTATAATTATTTGTTATGGCAAGTAGAAATTTATACAAGAAAGGGTATCTAAAGCCCAAATGTGGGCTATTGTTGAGGTATTCACATTTACCTTTAATCATGTTGTATTGTATGTGTGGTGAATCAATTAGGGGCCATTGGTTGTTGTTAGATGCCTTTGCAACAACTATTACAATTACTATAAACATGGAAGTTGAGCTCTTATAACTTTCTAGTGGGCTTGAAATTTTTGACCCTTTTGAAGCTAAAATCCCTCTTTTACACATAAATATACAGTTGGAAGTTAAATGTGGAAAAGTTTTTTGATGCATGGTATGCTTACAACATAATGGCCATCATGTTGGATCCATGATTCAAGGTTTTGCACATTGTGAAAAACTTGGTGGAATGCATGTATGTAATTCAATTGACATTTGAATATGATGTGAAGTCTATTGTCATTCCATTTCTAATGGTGTGCTTTGATTAGTTGAACCTTAACATTGGAATGAATTTGTTGAAGTATCAATTGATGTTGTGAAATTAGATTTTGAAGAAAATATATTTAGTGTGGGGCCCTTAATTGAAAAAATTCTTGAGCACTAATCATTGAAGAATTATATTTGTTTAGGAGAGTTTCTATTCCATCATCTACATGTGCAGATCCACTAACTTGGTGGAACATCTATGAAGGTTAGTTGCTAAATGTGAGTTTATTTACAAAACAAATTCTTGGAATCCCAAGCATGGATCAAGTTATTATTATGGTGAAAAATTGGCTTAACAACCTACATGCCAATTGCAAGCCAATTCAAACTTAAAACAATACTTTTTGCCAAAGGAAAATTATGACTTGATAGAAAAACATAACTTTTTTGAAGAATTGCAACTTAACAATGATTAATTTTGTGGGGTGTGGTTGGGGTAGGGAACTTGTGCTATAATTGGGCAGAGTTCTTCATAGTATTAAGGAACAATTTCTCCACAAGTTACTTTGCTTTGGATTTTGTTTATGTTGGTTTTGTTATGGGAGGTTAGGTTGTACTCTTATAAGTTTGTTTTTGTAAGCAACATAATTAAAAATTTGATATGCATATCTTTTATGCATATATGTCATGTTTTGAAAATTGAAAACCGGTATCTTCATAGTCAGCAAAGGAATTTTTCAAAAAATGAATGTGTAACTAACTAATGCAGTGGATTGAATTTTAGTTGGATTGATACATATGCTAACTTTTAATTTTTTTGAAATATACTTTATTGATATCCATAGGATAGGTCTTAAAAAAAAATAACGGACCAACACTGGTGCCAACTAAAGGAAGGCACAAAGAATTCATGTGTTACAGTGTCATTACAAACCAATTCAAATGTGCACGACCCTAATGTACTTCCCACCTCTATTGTCAATCTTGTCACCAAAAAATGTAAAATCAATTGGAGCGCCTTATCTCCAAATCCAGAATCATTCTATGGTTTTGAATCAACAAAAGGTTTTTGGGGGCACTCGTTTCCCCATGCAATCTTTTCATTGTGTCAAGTGAATTATTATTTTTCTAATTAAGACGTGCATGGGGAGGGGGTGCGGATGGTTGCGCCGCAAGCAAGCAAGAAAGAGACCCAAAAAAGTGTGGATAGATCCACAGTTCTTAGAGTAGAGAGGATAGTCAAAAGGGGTAAGGTTTTGCCAACAACCTTTAGGTCCTCGGGGACATAAACCACAGGGGTTTCGCCAGATTGGCGGAACTGGTGGGCCAAATTCAACCGACCATTTTCTGCCAGGGACCCACCATTATTTGTCCTACCCAACTGGCTGGCCGCCCGGGCAATCCTTGGGTAGCTGCTGTACTGTGGAATCCTATGCTAAGCCATTTCCATAAAAGGAAAAAAGTGGTTTGGGTTTTGGGGCTGGGGAGGACCCACAACTATTTTTGTTGGCCTTGCCTTGGTAGGCAAGGATACTGTGTTTAGATTCACTATAGAGTATAGTTGCTAAAGGGATTTTGACCCCTAGGTAATAGGTTTATTTTTATATCAGGATTTTTGAAAGATGATATTTTGGCTTGTGTTGAAACTTGAGATTAGTTATAAGAGTTATAATATCTTGAAGGATTTTGGTTTCTTTTAGAGGAGTTTTAGAAGATTATATTTTTGCATGGTGAAATATTTGAGTTTCCATAATTCTTCTTTTGCCATAGGATACATTTCAATGTAAATGGCAAGGCTACAGTATGACTGACCCCTTGTTAAGCATTTGTATTGGGTCCAAGTTCCACATGAGTGGAATTTTCGAATTTTCTCTAAAACCGGGGTTGGGTGGTTTTCATCAATAGGGGAAGTTGGCCTTGAGAAGTGTAGTACTAAATAACTTGTTTATTTTGGTTGTGCAGTTTGGTGATAATAAATCCCAGCTTATTGGTAGATTGATTTGCTTTGTCTTGGCTTCTTGCCACAAGAGGCCAAAAGGTCATTCCAGTTTCTTCGCTTCACACTCTGTGTCAGGGTAGAGCCATAGCCGTCTAGTGACCAATGATCCTAAATTCTTCAATAGGGCTGTCTTTTGCAGGTGGGTGGCATAAGAGTCCAAAGCAAATCATGGCTTGCTATTTTAAAATAGTCTCAACCTCCCCACCCCACACTTTTCAGCCTTTTTAGTCCTCTTCAGTGAAGGGGGACCCTTGTAGGGAGTTTTACAAGTTAAGGCGACCGAAGTGCAATACTGGGGACCACAGTGAACTAGCACCCACCAGGGCACCACAAAGGATGGATGGTAAGTGGTCACAAAACAGTTTTCTGTTCGGTTCCAGTTCCCTAGCTAGCTAACCATGTTGGTTAGCTCAATGCTGTTTTTTTACTACCTACCTACTAACGACCCACAAGTAGTTTGTTAATAGGTAGATAGTAAAAACAGCCTTTATATATGTATAAACCATCTATTTACCTAGTAATTACCTTTTTTTTACCTATATATCTATATATGAGACCTATTTTTCATAGATTTTTTAACATATCATTATGATATATAAAAGATTGATGGTAGAAACCATCACAAGGGATAAAAAAGGGAAGGCCAAAGAAAGGCCAAAAGATGTACAACACATGAACCAAAAAGAGAGAGAGAAAGCTAGTCCTTTTCGTGGTATGAAACTATTTCATTCATGGCCCTTCTAATGTCACTTGCATGCAAATCATGAGATTTAATAGTAATGGGAGGTTTAAAACAATCATCACCTACCAACACAATATTCCTCTCTATGACAAAGGCTAAAGCATGTTAAAAGGCAATATTAAAACATTGCTTGAAAAATTGAATGCAAAAAGATAATGATAAATGATTTTTTAATTGTTTATTGTGGAAAAGACGAGCACACTCTTTAATAAAATGATCCATATCGCGCTTGGGTGTGTTGTGCACCTCCATGGTCATCGGAATAAAGTGGTGCCCCTCATGAAGCCCTCTATATTTGTGGATTTTAACAATGATTTTAATTGTTACACCAACTAGTCGACTAATGACATTTGAAGCCACTATTTATTGTGTTGGGTCAATAATTATCATAAAAACCTAATCTTTTTGGGTCATGTAAAGATTAGTTTGTAATGAAATTCATGACATAAGGGTGTAACACCACTCTCTCCATATAGCATGCACACTTTCTCAAGTGAAGGCATACATGATGTTTTGAATGACGTCATGTGTGACTATTCGTTAACCTCCAAACGGACAACAAACTAAGTGTGATCCAAATGCATTCAACCCATGTTCACACTCACATGTGAAAAGACTAAATGTCAAGGGTTGAATCAAACCAAAACAAAAATGTAATGTTAAAATGAAAATAGAATGTGCAATACAAAACGAACGAAAAAAAAAAACTTACATAATTGGTTGCCAAGGTGAAACCAAATATTAACTCAGTTGAGGTTTATCCACAACTGAGTAATAATGGAAATCCAGTGGACGGTGGGTGCCTGTTCACTCCCATCCATGAAACAGAAATGGAACAGAAATTCCAGATGGCTGAGACAAGTGTTTGAACTCACTGAACTTGGTTTAGATTTACAAAAACCTAAAGGTCCCAAGCTGTTACCCTGCATTAATCACTGGCATGATTTTTTGTTTTTCATTTTTTCCATGATATGCCATGGATACCTGGCACCAATGGGTATGACAGGGAAAATTGAAAAGAAAAAGGCAGGACATTTAGAAAAAAGCAAATTGCCCATGGGAGCATGCATGCGTTTTGTTTTTCAAAATGCCCTGCTGTTTATGGAGGGCAGATTAAGCTTGATAACATGCCCCCTCCAGATACATGCAAAGTTCTGCTTTATGGTGGTGAGGGGAAGGTCCTTGAACTTTGCCATTGTTAAACTGAAAAAATTCTTAGAAGCAACACTTTTCTTATTATGAAATGGAAAAACAATTGCAGAAAGGCAGAAACAAAGAAAAAGTGTCTCTGTAGTGGAAAAAAACGCAAGAGTCATGTGGGTTTTGTTTTCTCTTCTTTAGAGATTATAGTCTAGGTCCTTTTTCCTCCTTCAGGCATATAGCTTGTGGGTACCTAACCAGCTCTAGGGGCTGAAATGATGACGTGTCATTTCCTGATTGGAGCTTCACGCATGGCATATGATACTTTCACGCTGTGTATGGATGAAAAGTGATGAAAAGTGTCTATCTTGGGCTGTGTATGGACAAAGAACAATCTGCATCCACCTGCTGGGCAGGTTACTGATGTAAAGTGCATTGGTTATGTCTGGTAACTGGCAAGAGGGGACTGGTTACCTGGTGCAAAGTTAGTGTTTGCCCTAGTTAGGATTAGGAGCAAGTAGCTGATGTTCCCCAAAAAGAGTGAAAATTTGTATTTCTTTTATGAGGTTCATAGTAGCCTAGATGTCAAGAAACGTTCACTAGATGTCACAGCCTCATAAATTAGATCCAGTACAACGGGGGCCACCTTACCATTAAGTAGTTTCTCCAGTACCTACCAAAAAGTGAATTGCCACTGTGTTACCACTTGCTACTTAGGAACTACAACTAGGCTAGTAGCGCTCTGCAAGCCTACTAGCCTTTTCTTTAAAGGGCATAGGAAACCTATTACCTACCGGACCTATACGTGTGATAAAAATGCATGTAGTGAAAAGCCAATTTCTGATGATAGGCTTGAGAATTTGGGCGGTTCAGCAGAATCCTGCTCTTAGAGCATCCCCACCAGTGCTTAGTATGTGATCCTGCAAAATATTTCTCACATCCAAGTTCAGTTATTCACTTTTTTTTGCAACCCACCCATAAAACTGCAACTGGGACTGCAGATATGTGGGAACTACTACTAGAAAATCACCTGGACCAATCACTATGTTTGGCCAATCAAAAACAGGGGGCAGCTGTCAAATCATATTTATTACACTCTTCTCTAGCAATTGCACACCTTTGCTGCGCCTTTTATCAGCCTCGGCAAACTGAGCAGACATGCAAGGGCAAAACCATTTTCCTGAGTTAAACCGGTATGTTTTCACTTTTCATTTTTTGATTTTAATGTGGAGTGGCACATACTAAGCACCGGTGGGGATGCTCTTAAGTATATGAAATTATGACCGGCTGACATCAACTCCAGCTTTCAGACCTTATTATTACAGTAGCATGTGAGAGGACACAGTCCAAAGCCACAGCCAACAAATCTGAATAATTGTTAATTAGCGTTGGAACTTGTAACGAAATGTAAGTCTTAAGTCTTAACCAGTGTAGGCCGGTTATTGAGTTTGACAAGAACTATCTCAAGTTCCCTAAACTATTATCAGGTCCAAGTTTAGATTTTTTCCTTAAAAAGTGGAAGATCCTCCAGATCCAAGTTTAGGGAATATTTTTCAAAATTAAAACTCCTAGGTTAGGAGGTCAGGTCTAGTTTTTTCCATTGTCAATTCTTTGGGTTGATGGCTCTAAGTTTTATGAGACCTGTCAATTCCAGGTTGAAGGTGAGGTCAATTTTTAATCCTTATTTTGGACGGTTCTGAAGCTCAATTCAAGGCTAGTTTCAGGTTTTTACTTACTCAGAAGAACATTGAAGTTGCAATCTGCGTACAACCTCACTAGTTTTGTGAATCAAGAAACAGAATAAACAAGCTAAATGGGGGGCCTGCTTATGCAAATTGTATCTTAGGTAAGATTATTTTGAAAATTTGTTATTTCTAGGTTATTATTTGGTGTTAAAATAAAGTAAAGTAGGAGAAAGAAGCTTTTTGTAGTCTCTTTGAACTCCAAAGGCAAAGGAGTAAGAAAGAAGAATCACAAAGCATATCCAAATCACAAACTGATTTTTCCAAAAGAAATCAACCCTTCCACTTCCAAACTTCATATTTACCTCAAATTTGGACTGTCTTTTAAGTTATTTAAAAAACTATGGGTGCACCAAGAGGACATAACTTTTTGAAATCCAATGGCAAAGGAGCAATGAAGAAAAATCATGAAAAAGACGAGTTTGTCCAAATCACAATGTGTTTGACATCTCCACCCATAGTGCCACACCCCTTATGGACCTCTAACAATGTTTTTACCACGTTCAACATACAATGTTAATTATTCCCCATACTCATCCTTGAACATGAAAAAGTGGACATCAAAACTTTGGAGACTATTGAAATGTCATTACCTAGGCCAATCATTAAGGCTAGCCAATAAAAATCCATCATTTTCTTTTTATTGGCTATGTTGGAGAACATTGTATCCTAGGTATAATTATAGGTTAAGCTTGAATTTCAAACTATTTTGACTCCTATTTCAATAAAAGAAAATTTGTTCATTTCGATCATATGTTTGCAACTAGTGTCCAAATCAATTCATTTTGCAACTACATTTGTAGCAATTCAACATGTCAACATAGTTGCAAATGTTCATACTTGCATATGCAACTACAATTTATGACTGGCACAAATTTAGATGAAAATATTGATGAAAAGTGAACCTATATCATTCATTATTGGTGGCATTAATTGATGGTTGACAACCAATTTTTTTTATGATTATACATAAATGACTAGATGACACATGACATCCTTGCTATTGCAATTCAAATTGTACAAGTTCATTAATTGGTTAGTAGGTAGCTAGGATAGAATGAGTTATTATGATTTAATAAGTAGGTTAATTTAAATTAAGTAGCTTAAGTAGGTTAGGCTAAAGAGGGCTAGTAGTTTACCTAACCAAAGTAGGTTTTAGCAAGCTAGGTAGGGTAGGGTAGGCACCTATTATCTACCTACCAATTTTTAACCTAGGTGGATAATACAGACATAATCCATCTATTTCCCTACCTATTTATTTACTTACAACCTACTTATAACCTACCTACATATTATGTATTTTCTTAACTACCCACATAACTAATGTATGTAACAAGATGTGAAATAAATAAATTAGCAAAATTTATCACCTTATATTGGTGTGATGAATAGTTAAGGACTTAGTTTATCTTTATGGAAAGGAAGGTCCAAGTTTAATGAAAGGTAAAATCATGGTTAGGTGGTTCATTTTTGACATTTTGAAAAGTTCACATTTTACATTAATTAAAATTCTTGCAATTATAATTATCAAAATATAAATCCTGTAATTATCCCTCATGTTTTTGGTTTTAAATATTGGTAAGCCACCTTACAAATATCCCTAGACATGTGATTAGTTAAAAAGTCCATGTGAAAGTTTGAAAATTTCTTGTGGTAGGAATGTTTCAATTCATCTTACTCTTAAATTTTTCATTTGATGGTGGCCTATTTTTAAAATTTTATTTTGACACTATTATGATTCACTTTTAACTTCAAATTTTTCATAATATTTTTTATGTGATAGATTAAATGTAATTATTTCAAAAGTTCATAATGAATCCATTATTGTTTTACAACTCATGCATAATTTTTAATATGATTCTAATTGAAGCTTTTTGCAACATGGATAATTAGAAAATTGACAATGTTAATGTTGAATATTATGGCAAGTTCACATTTTAAATTCATATGTAATTGAAAAAAATTACAATTACTATAATCTTGTCACAACCTACTTGGAAAGAGTGTGAGGATGAAACTCACACTCCCAAAATTGGGATTTGGGAGTTTTTCGGGACTCTCGAAACTTTAGAGTTCAATTGCAGGGGTCAAAACACCTCACATTAGGGTGTTTTTTATATCATTGAAAAGTTAGCGAAGTGTAGATGTCGAAAATGGGCTTGCATGGGCCATTTGGACATCTGAAGCACAAGTTATGGCAAAAAGAAGGGCTGGGAGTCAAACTGCCAATTTGACTCCCAACCACTAAAAGTTGGGAATTGTTTCGACCCCAGTGCATGCAGGTGGAGTGCAACACACCTTTGGAAAGCTCTCAACGAGAGCTACAAGTTTGCTTCAGACCTCATCCCAATCGGAGGTCTAAGTAAAAAATTATGACCTCACAAAGTCCTAGGAGTCCAAACCAGGACAGTTTCAGGACTCTTCCTTGGGAGTCCCGAGACAAAAAACCATTCAGATGTGGGTGTTGTGGAGGGGCACAAAGTATATTATATGGGGAAGGTGGTGGCTTCCCCCGAGTCCGGGTCGTGGTGAGTTAAGTGAGTCCAGAGTTGCCCGTGGCTTGTCTTAGCACCAAGAGTGCTCCAGAAAGTGAACTATTCAACTTGTTGGTTGGTTGATGCAGGTTCGAGTAAGTGAATAACTTGTCACTTTTCCTAGTCCCATCCCAGAGCTTCAACACACCCCTCTACCCTTTTTAATGCTAAGAGTTGGGAGCGTGCCCTAAGTTCTTCACAATTCCATTATTTGAATAATTTAGACCCACCTTGGGTTTAACTAGGGACTTGGGAGCGCGTCAAATCCAATTTGTCCACTTAATTATGCTTTCACTCTAAAGTAAGTTAGGTAAATTTGCTTATTAAGTTAGGTTAAATTAAGTTAGGGTTTACACTTATTATATACTTATTTATTATGTCATTTAAGTAGGTAAGTAAATAATTAAGTACCTAATAGATTAAGTTTGTAAAGTAGATTAGTCTAGGTAGTTAGGTTAGATTAAGTAGGCTAGGTAAGCAACGGTACAAATTTATAACCTATCCATCTATTGATCTTATTTGACATCATGCAATTATCCATAAAGTAATCATAAAATGAAGTTCCACGCCATATTCAAATGTCATATTCATCTTCATTCATGGTAATGGATAAGAAAATGAATTGTAATTGCAAAGGTTCAATGTGATTATTAATGTGACTTCCATGCCACATGGTGTTTTTCAATATAAGGCAAACCCATCTTTGGGTGGTACTATTAGGAACCACATCAAGAAATGGTGAAGGAACCAAAATTGACCAAATCATTTTCTTGGGCCTTTTTTAAAAAATGTTTTCACAACAATATTTTGTTTTTTTTCAAGCTTATTTCTTGCATGCACTAATATATGGGTTGGAGTTTTTTGTGGAATTAAAAAAAAATTACTGAAAACTCGTATTCCTAATAAAAATGACCCTTTCAAGAATTAGGTTCCTTAACTTTGAAAATAAAAAATAAATTCATACTTACTCAATTAATTTCTTAATAATTTTTTAAAAAAATAATCTTATAAATTTCTTTTAAGAAAATTATCAAGAAAATTCCCAAAACATGTTTCAAATATGTGTTCTTAACCAAAAAGTTCAAGGAAAGAAACCATCATTACATTCTTGAAACTTTTTCTAAATGCAATGATTAAAAACACCAAAATACAAAATATTATTGATATTATTAGATTTTTGAAATCTCTGGGACCCAATAAATGTACTCATAAAAACAATTAATGAGAATCATTATTCAAATGTTTCCTATGATTTTTAGAAAATTGATGGGCCTAATGAAATTAGGGCATGATGTTCATAATGGTACCACTAAAAGATGGGTTTGCCTTGTAATTAATTGTATGATGACACTTATCCAAGATGACAAACATTTTATAATTGTAAATTTTTGTTACAACTAAAATTCAATTATAAATTGAATAATTAATTTTTAACTTTTTTATTGATTTCATCCAAAATATAGCATAAAGGCCATTTTATTATTTTGGGTGAAGATGTTCATGTAATGTAATGTACTTATTTTTTGAAGTGCCATTGTTGAGCTTAAAGTTAAAGTTCATCATTTGCCATGAGCTTAAAACCCTTGCCTTAAAATTTCAATATTAGTTGTTTTGTAAAACAATAATAAATTAATAATGACACACATTATAACAAGTGGCTGAGGAAGTTATGATTTTTTATGTGTCTTGTTTTTGCCATCCACACTGGTTAATAAGGCCATCCTAAATATGAATAGGTTCTAAGTACTAATAAACCACATGAATTATTTCTTTAAAATGTGTGAGCCACAACAACATTTCCTAGTTTTGTACATAACAATGCACTCACATGGTGTTTTTAGTACACTTAAAACATTAAAAATAAATTGCCAAATATGTAGAGATTGAAAAATCAAAGGTTTTTGCATTTGAGAGTTCATGTAATTTGTTTAATGATGCACATTACAAATTGTTATTCATGGTTGAATTGCTGGGTGTTTACTATTTAGATTTAAAAGTAAGGAACGATGAAGTTTCAATTTTTGGTGAAGATTTATTATGTTGGTAATCATGTTATCTTTTGCTTCCATGACCATGGTCACTTTGCATAATTAACCTTGTTGAATTTTAAAACTATTGCAATAGGGTTAGGTAAAATTTGTCTTTGAATTTTTTTAAACAAGTTGCTTGTTTGTGTAGGTTCACCATATGCTCTAATGAACAAGACCAATTTGGTCAAGGTTTGATGCCCTCACAATGTGATTGATTGTTCATAATTTGAGATGAAACAACTTTTAATTCATCCATATACTTCAATAAAATAAGGCCACTTGATTAATAAAAAGTTATTTATAATTCATTTGACACACCTCAGGTTTGTCAAATGGCATTACTAGTAAAAAATTGCTTCAATTTTCAGTTTTGTAGGAAAATGTAATCATAAAACATGATTTTTAATTTTTGGGAAAAAAAGGTGTGAAAGTTTTAGAATAATATTAAGTCGATCTTTTCAAATTGAGTTCATAAACATATCAAACTTCACAAACTAAACATGAAGGTGATTAGTACATTTAAAAATTCAAAAAGTGCACATTTGAACCATCGACTAATTAAAATTCACAAGATTCACCATGGCCTAAACTTGGGATAAATCACCATTGTCTTTTTAAAATAATAAAAACATGGGATTCTTGATTTTTGTCAAGTTATGAGACCCAGATGATCAAAGTTCATACCTTCCTTGGTTGTTATCTATATTCAAATCTATAAATGTCTATCTTGTGTCCTTTGAAAAGAACTTTTCAACATCATATCAAATCCCTCAATTGATATTGCTTCAATTCCTCAAAATGTCATTCAAGTGATCAAGAATCATTATAATAGTTTGACTCATGACTTCTCAAATGGTCATAACTTATGTTATAAATATTGATTTTGTGATTGCAACCTTACTTTATTGTATTAACTTTCAAGACTTTTTCAAGAATTTAAAAAGAGTTTAATTTGAAAAAGGTTTGATTCCCATACCTTGATCAAGGACACCCAAGGTCTTCCAACTTAAGAAGTGGGAGTGAACTTGAGAGCCTTGAAGGCTCCTTCCTTGCACCCCCGCACATTTGTCATTCACCCAAGGTATCTATTCATAGCCTTGCCTTGCGCTATTCTTGGCCCATTTAGTTTGTGTTGCCTATACCTTGATCATGAGCCCAAAGCAAGATTAAAAGATCCATAGTTGCCCATGCAACTCCTAAAATTGAAGGTACTTCATTAATTCCAACCTAAACAAAAATGGATAATGGCTTTTGGTTTTTTTACAAGCAAAGTTAATGCCTTGACCTTATCCTTTTAAGATTAAATGGGTGGATGGCTTGGTTAGGTTAATGGAAGAAGTAGGTTGGCTAGATTAGGATAAGGATGGATGCCTTATCCTAGTCTAGTTGGGCCAATCCTACTAGATAAGAAGGTCTAGATAAAAGGGGAGGGGGGGGGGGGGGGGGAACTTCCTAGAAACTTCTAACAATTAGGGTTAGGTCAAGAAAGTGAGGATGGCATCTCTATGGAGTTGTGAAGAAAGAAAGGGTTGTTGCTAATCTCCTTTCCTTCTTCCTAAGTGTGTGGGACACGAAAGAGTGTGAAAAGGAAGGAATGATGATGATGTTTGTAAGGATAGGGGGTGGTGTTGTGGGCATCATGAAAAGTTGAGAGAGGTGGGAAAGGAAGGAGGCTAGATTATCATGAAGAAACAAGTTTTTCAAGATGTAATTCAATCAACATACATCTTGGGAATTAGAGGCAAGATCCTCAAGTGGTGGGGTGGTGGTTGCTTAAAGGGAGGTGCTCATTTTGTATGATGACTAAAGGCGAGTGGAAGGGGGAAGAGGAAAGGTACTGAACCTATTACTTGAGTAAGGAAATAGGTATTAAAAAGGAGGAGATACTTCTATTTTTGGGGTTGTTGTGGTTGGTGTAGGAGGAGAATATAGGGGTTGCATCCATTAAAAGAAATGTTGTCCATTTTGACCATATTTTTGTGATACTATGTAATTAATGTCTAAATCAACTCCTTGTACAACTAGTAGTGCATTAGTCTTATGTGTCCATGTAGTTACAATTTGTTGTAGTCACATATGCAACTATAGGAAGGGTTGAACCAAATTATAGTTGTAGATGCGACTACAACTTATAATTGATATGATTTTCATTGAAAATGTAAATGAAAAGTGAACAATGTCATCCAATTTTGATTACATTCATCAATGGATGATGATGTACTTGTTTTTGTAATTACAAATGAAAGGTTTTTCAACTGCAATAATATATTCTACCACATGAACAAAGAAACATAAACCACATATGGCAAACTTTGCTATTTCAATTGGACTATTATCCTTTCAATGTACCCATCCATGGGTCTTCCATGATATAATGTTTGCTACGAAAGGCTATTATAACTTAGTTGGTAAACTAAGTAGCTAAGTTTAATAAGTTACGTTAAACTAAATAGGCCTATGTACATTGGTAGTCTAGCCTAGCTTGCATACTTAATTAATTGGCCTAAGTTATTTATAGGTAATAGTAGGTTAGTTTATTAGGTGTAGTTAATAGGCTAGGTTATGAAGGTTAGACCTAGTTAGGCTAGGTAATCTAAGTAGGTAGTTGGTAGGTGAAGTCATTAAATAAGTGGTAAATTAGGTAGTAAATAGTAAGCAGGGTACGTAGTAAGTAGGTAAGTTATAAATTAAGCAAGAGGTATTTTATTTTGTGGATATGTCATAATGTTTTTGTATTAATTGATTAATTAATTAACTATGTTAAAAAATTAAGTTATTAAATGTAGGCTAGGATATCAATTTATTAGGTAGGTTAAGTAGTAGATAGTAAGTATGTAGCTTAGGTAGTATGTGATAAGTAGGATAGGTAGTAAGAAGTAATATGTAGGTTAAGTAATTAATTTATTAAATGTAGGTTAGGTAATAGATAGTAAGTATGTAGCCAAGGTAATATGTAGTAAATACGATAGGTAGTAAATAGTTAATGAAAATAATAAATATTTTATTGTGTGGATATATGATAATGTTTTTGTATGGAACAAAGGATGTGATAATGTTATAGTGTTTCCCTTTCATTATAATTGTCCCATGTCTTTTGTCTACAACTTCAAACTTGTAAAACATATAGGTAGGTGAAGGAATGATATGCACTATAAACATAGTGCATGTGCCATATGGGATGAATCAATCAAGAAGCTTATCCCCAACAAAATAAATAGGATCCTACCTACCTATTTAGCGTATGTTAACCAGCCTATTCTACCCTAGCTTAGAATAGGTTGCCTATTATAGTTTAACCTAGGATAAATTATAATTAATTAATTAAAATAATTAATTACTATAATTATAATATTGAATTATTGTAACTATAATATTTAATTACTTTAAGGTGAAAGCACGGTAAAGTGTACAACTAAAAATACTTGCCAATCTACTTGTCAAGTGAATAAAAAATAAAATCAAAACCCATCACAAAATTGTTATACATTCAATCTTTTTAGCTAAATGATAAATAACAAGATACTTTTTCATTATTGTGGATTAATTTTTTAATTTTACATTGTAAAGTAGGTTTCAAGTAGACTTTTCTAAATGCAAGTGGCTTTTAAAACTTACTTTCTACAGTGTAACATTTGATTCAAGTATGTGTCAAGTATATTCTACCAAAGAGAAAATAGATTTTTTTTTGGTGAGGCCCTTGAATATACAATGATCTTTATGCTATAATTTCATACATGTATATTTCATTAAATTTTCTAATGAAAAAGTAGGTTTGAACACCATATTGACCAATCAATTTCAAACCTACTTATTCCTTACTTTTATTATTCCAAAGTTTTTGAAATTTTGTAGTTGATTTACAATAAACCCAATTGAGGGCTCAATAGTTTCAAAATGAAATTTAAGTAAAATTTGAATGTACTTTCGTATGTTTTCGTGAAAAATTACTTTTTTTTTATAGCTTGATAGTTTTTCGACAACGTTTTTTGTATATTTTATCATGCTTTCACCCTTTAATTATAATATTTAATTATTATAATTATAATATATCTTTTTTGGACAAATGGAAAATTGCCACATGTTTTATGGCCATTGCCTTTTAAAATTACCACATGGTTAAATCTTAACCACCCATTAACAACACATTTGGTAGCATGTGACTATCCCAAATGTAGTCGCAAATTGAAATTCCATGTCATACTGAGTATCATCCATGGCAATGGATGAGAAATTTTGGCCTAATCGTAAAGTTTGTGACTACATTTTCAACTTCATGGCCATGTCATGTCTTTTGCGATTAACTCTTTTATGACACTTGTTTAAGGCAATTAGACTATTTTTAGTCACATCCATTATAACTATAAATGAATTTCAAATTTAGTTGTTGATTTTCAAATTTTTTCTAGATCTAAAAAGGGGAAAGGGGTATGTGAAGTGACTATTTTTGTGTAAGGTAGGAGCTTTTGGAGGTGTTGATAGTTGTAGAACTAAAAAGTGTGGCAATGGAGGACCAAAAGGAGGCCAATACTAAGAGATAATTAGGAATGAGATTTGGGAATATTGGAACTTTAAACAATTTATTATTCCTTGTTCTTGAAAATGTAAGGAGTGTGTGTGCAAGAACTTGCTAAATTGTATGAAATTGATGTTGAGGGTGGAAGGTGTATGATTAGATTAGGGTTATAGCTGGTTAAGCGAGTTAAGAGAAAAGTTAGTAAGGAAAGAAACTACGAGTTGGTTTTGTGTTTTTTTCCTAAGATTTTCGAGAATGAGTATTTGAAACATTTTAACACAAGTATTGTAGAAAAAACCACTAACCACGCCAGCATTCATCAACCCATTTTGAACTTTAATAAGGTGTTTCGCCTGTTAACGCGAACTTCTGTTAGTCACCCTCATCCTCTTCCTAATCCACATCCATATCTTCATAAGAGGAAGACATTAAACCTTGGAAAGATAAGAAAAAAAAGAAGGCTAAAGATAGGGAACAAGCCAAGATAGGTGAAGAAAAGGTAATGGAAGAGGAAAAGTTATTGCTAGTGGAAGTTTAGCTAAGATTCTAGGAGGAACAAAAGGTCTTGGAGGAAAAGATTCGAACTACCATGGAATATTTGCACTTGACACATTTCAAAACCAAGTCTATTGTGTGTATTACAAGCAGGAGGGTCATTTACTAGCCAATTGCAACAACATCAAGTGAGTCTAGTGCCACATATGCCAAAGGTCTAACCATATTATAAAAGCATGTTGGTATAATTCCAAATTAGGTCAGTTCGAAGAAGCACTTTTTCCTAGGGTGAACTAGGTACAACCATAAGGGGGTCAGCCTCCACGTTTGCCCACCAATCCAATGTATGTTCAATCATAACCTATTATACCACCTCCCCCTGTTTATGCCCAACAACCTTTTTTTAGCAACCTTATTCCTTACCCCAACCAAACCTCATCCTATCATGTTTAACCAATAGTTAACCTTCCACCACCCTTTCCAATTGAACAAGTGAATTACCTTGCACCTTTATCAACTTAATTACCCTCCATCCATGGGACCTTTGGTAGGTAGAGACTAAACCCGAACATGATTATATGTTTTTCGTGTGACCAACTGGGCCACATGAAAAATGTGTGCCCTAATTATCCAAGGTTGAAGGAGGGGGGCATCCCCTTCAACCCAAACCCAAGACTTAGGGTCATGGCACCAATTGTGTCACCATTCAAATTAACCCATGGGGGAAAGATGAGACCCAAGGGAGCCAACAATGGTAATGACCACTAGAAGTCAATTATGGGTAGGGGAGGGAATACTTGTGCTGGCATAGAGTGGTCATCCTCGAATTCCTCCTATTATACCTACATGATGGCATGGAAACCAAAAGTTGGGCCTAGAGATGATGACTTTCTATCAACAACTACAAGAAAGGATAGGAGAAGAAGTGATGACCCCTTTCCAAGTTGATGGGACCCCCTACCTGATAGGAGACATGGTGGAAAACCATGTCAAGGAAAAAGGCTTACCACCCCCAAAAGATGAATTCTTGGACATTTTAGGTTTGGGTGATGTTGGGTTAAAAGGTTTGTTTGGAGAACTGCCTCCCATTGAAGAGGACCACTTGGTTGCCCCAGTAAATGGTGTCAAGAGTAGATCACAACAACTTATAACCTCCCCAACCTTAATTATTAAGCTTTCACTCCCTACCTAACAATTTGAAGGCAATTAACCACCAAGTAAGGCCCATATGAGCCCATAGCCAACAATGGCCAGACATTAAGGTGATTGTGTCATTGGGACAATTATTAAAATTAGCCCTTGAATTAGGCAACTACTTAGTTCACCACGCTCTTCTACCTTCAGAGGAAGAACTTCAAGGTAGAGAAGAAATGGGATTTTTTTAGGCTACCACTATGGACACTTAGATGCTTATGATCACTATTGAAGTGGCATGCCATAAGGTGACAAACACCCTAATTGATGGGGGTTCAAGAGTAAACATTATTTTGGATTCTCTTTGAATACGATTAGGATTACACGGGATGCAACCTTCACCTTTCCAAGTAAAGATGGCAAATCAATGATGTGTCCAATTCATGGGAATATTCAAGGACACCTCGATCCAACTATTTGGCTTAAATTTCCTTAGTATTGCAATAATACTTAGGATGGAAGGATTCTACGACAAGTATTCCATGTTGTTAGGTAGGTCGTGGCTATGGCAAGTTAAGGTCCATCATTATTGGAACACGGACTTACTCTCATTATCCATTACAAGTAGGACAGTAGCAATCCTTACCCACATAGTTTATTTAGTCCAACCATGCCACCAACCTTTAGCACTTCACATGTATGATTGGATGGTGGGCTTGACTAATGAAGAAGAAAACAAAATATTCAAAACCCATTTAAAGTTAGAAACCATTGCCGAATTAAACATGGGAAATATTCCCAACTTGGCATAATGTTATAAGGTTGAAGCCCTAAGGAAATGTAGTCAACCCCAAAAATTCGTTGGGGTAGCTTCCCATAATGAGGACCAAATGGAGGTATATTTTGCCCATTTCCATGCAACCAAGGAAGGGTTAGTGGATGTATACGAAAAACCCATTAGGTAACAAGTCAAGTGCCGTACCATTTTGGGATGGAATTTAACCCTTGATAAATAACACATCCATATCCATTTAAGAGGCCTAGAGGTTCCACAATTAGTGAAGATAAGTGTTGAAGTTAATGGGGAATTCTTGAAGGGGGCTAAGGTGGTTTTTTGCAAATATAAATGTGTTCGCATGGAGCTATCACAACATGAAGGGTATCCCACCTTCTATTTGTGAACACCAGATAGAGCTTGAAAAGGAGCCACCCCCTTTCATCAGCAGCGATATTGGATGAACCTCAATTATGCAAGCAAGGTAAAGGAGGATTTGGATTGCTTGTTGGATGTTGGGTTCATCATTCTAGTAGGATTGATGAAATGGTTATCCCCCATTGTAATTGTGCTAAAAAAGAATGGGAAGTTGTGCATTTGTGTGGATTATAGGTAGTTGAACTCTTTAAGAAAAAAAGATCCATACCCTCTCCCATTCATTAATGAAGTTCTAGATTTAGTAATAGGTAAGGAATTGTATTCTTTCCTAGATGGGTTTAGTGGTTACAATTAGGTTGAGATTAGGGTAGAAAATGGGGAGAAAATTGCCTTTATCATCGAGTGGGGGGCATTTGTGTTCATGGTAGTGCCTTTTGGGTTATGTAATGCCCAAGCCACCTTCCAATGAGCTATCACTAAAGCATTTTGGGAATACATTGGGGAATTCATGGAAGTTTTCTTGGATGATTTCATCATTTATGGAGTGTGGCCAACCATTTACACTTGCTAAAGAAATGTCTTTGTTGGTGTCGGGAAGTGGGGATCAACCTAAACCTTGAAAAATGCAGTTTTGGTGTCCAATTAGGGATCCTCCTAAGCCATATTATGTGTAAGGAAGGGTTGTTAATGGATCCCCAAAAGATTGAAGTGAACCATCCTTGAAATACTAAGAGCTTTATCCTTCTTGGGCATGGGAAACTTCTATCGACACTAGATCAAGGATTTTGCGATGAAAACGAAACCATTAAGGCATTAAGGCATGAGGATAGGTAGTTTCCACTAGATAGTAGAATGCGAGTTAGCCTTCCAAAAATTCCAAGCCACATTCATTAGAAGATTAATATTGATGCCTTTGAATTGGACCAAGGAGTTCCATGTTCATACTCATGCATTGGCCATAGCAATTGAGGCTATTTTGACCCAAGGGTGAGACAACAAGGTGGACCTTCCAATTTACTATGCAAGTAGGCTCCTTAACCAAGCTAAAAGAAATTATATCACCACAAAGAAGGAAGTAGTAGCAATGATCTATGTGGTGAAAAAAATTAAGCATTATCTCCTAGCCAACCATTTCATATTTTTTGTGGATCACCAAGCCCTGGTCTACATGGTGAATAGGCCCCTCATCTCAAGTTGCATAGCTCGATGGTTATTACTACTACTCAAATTCAATTTTGAGGTGATCTACAAGCCAAGGAAAGAACACGTTGTGTTAGATTATTTATCTAGACTAGAGACCAAGGGGGGTTTACCCTTGATGACATAATAGAAGATTTGGGGATAGGTTTGTATACCATCCACAAAGATGGGGTTAGTCCTCTCCAACATTACTTAGAAACAAGTGCCTTCCCTAAAACCCTAGATTGAGAATAGTGGAGAAGGTTAGCCATCAAAGCTCTACCCTATTCATTAGTGGGTGGGAAGCTCCATAAACTTTGAGGGGATGGGATCATTCGCACATGTGTCTTTTCAATGGAAGCACACAAAATCCTAGGATAGTTCCATGATGGACCAGTAGGGGGCCATTTTGGACCATTCATCATAACACACAAGATTTTGGTGTTAAGATATTGGTGGCCTTCATCACACAAGGATGTCTAACATTTTTGTTGCAATTGTGACATTTGCCAAAGGATTGGACCTATCCAAGGGCTAGGGTCTTTCCTTCTTATTCCCATCATCCCTATCTTTCCCTTTGTGTAGTGGGGAATAGATTTTGTGGGCCCGATAAACCCTATTGCCCATCAAATAGGGAACCATTATATTTTAGTTATTATAGATTATGCCATGAAGTGGATAAAGGCCAAGGCTTTCACAAACAACACATTGATTGCAAATACTCGATTTCTTTATGAGCACATCATCACTAAATTCGATTGCCCTTTGAAGCTGATCAACAACCAAGGGGGCCACATCATCAATGAAACTATTGAAATTTTAATTACAAAATTTATGATAAACCATAAAAAGGCCACAACTTACGGCAAAGGGAATGGTCAAGCAGAGAGCAACCAACATGGTGTTGGAGGGCATTTTATGGAAGTTAATCAATTCCAATCACATAGATTGGGATGTAAAGCTGCCGATCACCTTATGGGCCTATCAAAAATTTTAGAAGACTAACATTAAACATACGTTGTTTGAACTAGTTTACAGTTTCCATCCTCTCTTACCTCTAGAGTTTTTGGTAATTTTTTATCATATGGGTTGCAATTTGAATTATAGTTAATTGGCAACCTTAATGACTTGAATGGAGGACCTCTATCTTCTGGATGAGTGGAAAGAAGAGGCTAACCATAATAATGAAAAAATTCATAGCCATAAGTAGGTATGGAATCACCAAGGGTAGACCCGTAGCTTCAAAAAGGCATTATGTGATATCATTACTAGAAATATTGTCTTTTGCAACCAGTCACTATTTAATTAACATGCAATTGGCTATCGTTTGCAACTATTTTGGTCATGTTTGCAACTACAAATTTGGTATTGTATAATTTTTGGGCCATACAGTTGTGTGTGTAACTAACGTATAATTAAATGTGTATAACATAGACACGTGTCATAAAAATAATGGCCTAAACTTATACATACTTATATTACTATACTTAATATATTTACATAGGTTATGTATAATAGTATTATGTACCTTTGGTAGTAAGGTTCACCTCGTGTTAATTTAGGCTAGCCTAAATTAACCTAGGGTAAATAAATTAAAAAGTTAAACTAACCATGGTTAATTTAAATTAAGATAAAAAAAACTATATTAAATCAAGTTAAACTAACCATGGTTAAATTAAGGTAAACTAAATTAATTATGGCTATAATAAATTAAACAAAATGAAATTAGACAAAACTAACCATAGTTAAATTAAGTTAGGCTAAAATAATAAATTAAATTAGGCTAAAATTAACCATGGGTAAATTTATTAAGCTAAATTAATTATGGCTAAATTAAATTAAGCCAAATTAATTATGGTTAAATTAATTTTGGCTAAATTATTTATGGCTAAAATAAATTAAACTATATTAATAATA
>Ga0116229_10002366_pt1 | contig 30426 bp, 31 predicted proteins | sample S1TSphgellanicum_3_FD_87313 | JGI IMG/M metagenome (GOLD analysis project Ga0116229, IMG submission 87313) | Host-associated microbial communities from peat moss isolated from Minnesota, USA - S1T2_Fc - Sphagnum magellanicum MG | ecosystem: Host-associated > Plants > Peat moss > Unclassified...
CTTTTTTTTTTTCTTATTTTTTGAAGTTTTCTTGTTAACTAAAGAGACGGTTATTTTTTAAAAAAGAAAAAAAAAAACAAAGTAAAGGAAAAAACCCACAAAAAAAAAAAAAAAAAAAAAACAACAAAGAAACTCAAAGGGATCAGGTGTAGTGATCAGAGCAAGGCTGGAAAAAGGGCAAAATCACATAGTTGTTTGCACAAGGGATGTACAATGTAAAGGACATTTTTTTTGTGCCAAGATTGAGAAGAGATGTGTCATCCCATATACCCAATCACCAATAGCTATTTGTAGCATCTAAATTGCCATCGTTTATGCTTTAGACTATCTATACACAAATGGGTTAGCTACTAAGATACTTGACTTGAAAGATGATATACTTGGTGGTTGGTATCAAGCTTAAACAAGCGGCTCATGCATGCATGCAATGGCTCTGCACCTCACGGCAAGTTCAAACCAGCAACAGTTTGAAATACAACCGTTTTGTGAAGTTCCCAAAAAAAGAACACACAGTTCATAGTAGTAACACGCCTGGTGAACATTCCTCAAAATGTGGAACCAAATGAAAAACTGTGCAAGTGGTCTTGAGATTTACTACCATGGAGGATATGTACTTTGAAGCCCAACTCAGTACATCATGAGCTAGACAAGAACACTGACAATCAATGGTAATGAGCTTTGTGATACAAAAATGTTCTCTGCATTAATAGGATAGCACTAGTACAATGAAGGATTAGCACTAGTACAATGACTTTGAACATAACTTCCCGGACTGCAAAGGGGTGTATTTCAATCGGTAATGTGAACATCATACACTGTAGAGTCTAAAGAATTCCTAAACAAGAGCGAAATACTTACAGTAGTATACTGTGGATACCTGACTTGGTTACATAAAAGCATTGAGTAGCCTCATTGCCTGCCCTAGGTTGTTGACTACTAACTACGAAGCATGCCACAATGCAAGATCTCTAAATGATGGATCAGAGGGCATAACCAACTAGCCTCTCAGACAGTATGGTGTGTTTTATGACAAGGATATCAAGATATCACTCACAAATGCAAAAAAAGGCTAAGTTCACATCTATCTGTTCCATCAGAGATCAGGTGGTATTCCAGGTGAACAAGAACAAGCTTACCCATTTCAGTTCTTGGGTGAACACACATGATTTCAATGAGTTTCCATCAGTTGCAATCAGCCAAATGGGGAGATAGAGCCACCTGTGGGAGCATCTGATCGGCGCACTGTACCCATACCGCAAATTGTGCAGCCAGCTGAGGCTAATGCAGAGAACTTGGCACCACAACAGTCACAACTATCATGACCGATTGTAGGAAGGCGGCCCAATGTTGCTGCACAAAATTGTGAAGGGTCCTCCTCACCGTCAATTGTTCGGTCATTCAGTCCTCGTTGCACACACACTGCAATAAGTGCCCTTAAGTCCTCTTGCTTGTTGGCAGGAGCCTTTGAAAGCAACAGGTCCAGCATTTGTTTTGAAAATGCATAATTTTGCACATCCATGTTCCTTTTTATGGCTGTCCGAATGCAAACAATACGGTGCTTTGCTTGGAGTGGAAGAGAACTGAGGTGGCGGGCAAGCCGTGCCATCTCTTCTCTTGCACTCACTGATCCCTGGCCTTCTACTCTCTGCAATCGCACAATCTCCTGCACAGAGAAGAAACAAAAATCTTGAGATAACTACTCTATGAGCATGGGAATTGACTTGCTGTGTGGACTTTCACAGTACAAATGAGGATGAAACCAAGCTCTTCACGTTCATAACCTTAAACATTTCTACAAATTGACATTCACTTTTTATTAATATTGATCTTTCCCAAGTAAACTAAAAATGAATTTTGCCACAAAAGATTGATTCTGGAAATTGATGTAACAATGGATGAGTAACAGACAGAATCTAGATAGAAGCAAAGCAACCCACTGAAGAAAATAGTTTGAATCACCTGTAACAGTAGAACAGCTATCTTATACTGTGCACAAATCCGAGCTTGAGGTTTGATATCTGTGCCAAGAGATAAATCCTTGGCCATTGCCAAAAAAGCTTCATCCAGACACGACATAGCATCCTTCAGTTGATTTTGCTCTATATGAATCAGCCCAGTCTTGAAGCACACAGAGGCAGGTGCTCCTCGAGGTACCTATGATGGGAACCAAAACAATGTGAGGAAAATGGCTCTTTCTATAAGGGTTTTTGGGAATGAGAAATTCAACCAAAAATGACATTAGATCAGTTCACCTTCTACCAACACACCATATATTAGCCATCAACCATTGACCATTTTAGCAAAACTCAAAGACATTAAGCCTATTGAGCCTACTGTCGATATGAAAAACCAAGGACTGAAAGGCATACCTGTCCAGCCTTAACTGGACCAGTGCTTCTGGGGCCAACAAGGTCCAAAAGTCCTTTCCCTGTTCCATTGGTTTGCACTCCGATGCCCTTCAAGCTTCCCAGATCCACCACTGGAGCCCTGGCATTGGTACTAGCTTGAGGTGGTACTCCACCATCTGGCAGGCTTAGGCTTGGATCAAGTCCTTGTGATGATATTTGAGACGGAGCTGAGCCTGGTGCCAAAGAGGTGATCTGAGGTTGTGGAGCTCCAGTAGGCGGTACACCATTCCCAGGCAGACCATAACCCTCTTGGGAAAGTGGCAAGCTGCCCGGTTGGCCTGCCACTCTTGGGAATGTTGCTCCTTCAGTTCCAGCCAACTGCTGTCTGGGATAGAGCTGTGGCTGCTGGGGAAAAGCAGTGGCAGCCTGGAAAGGCCCAGCTAGACCAGTTGCTGGAATAGTCTCTTTCCAGAAATCCTCAGGAATAGGACCTGCCCCAACTCCAACCCCCAAACCCAACATCATTGGTGGTGGGGGAGGTGGAGCAGCAGTGACAGCTACAGCAGGCTCTGCCATAAGAATCTCCTGAGACCCACTCCCAGAAATGGATTGCCTTCCTGTTGGCATTGGATCTCCAAGTTTAAATTGCCGGGTAGCTGCCCTCAGAGCATTGGCATCAACTACACCACTTGCAATTGGCTTTGCATTGATTCGGATCTGAAACTTTGGCTTTGTGGATTTAGGGTGAGTTTCATCCTCATCACTACTGTCACCGTTTGCGGCTGAGAGGCCTTTCTTGAATTCTTCTGCAGCACGTGCCTGTAAGTCGGATTCAGTCACAACCTCTGATGTTGCTTGCCCCACTGTCACAACCCCTGAAGAGTCCTTTTTGCCAAGCATGAATGATCCATCTGTTGGTGGCGTCTTGGGCATGTTTGCTGCTGAACTGGCAGACCCATTCTCTGCATTTGCACCTGAGATATGATTCCAAGTAAACCCAAAACATCAGAAGCCCATTTCTAATAAAACACAACAAAAGACCACCACCTCCACCTTAAAAATACCCACTTGCCATATTGGGAATAAGCTTGATACCAGAAAAGAACATGAGTATGTTGGCAACTCACCAAAACGGACAAGCATGTCCTCCCGCACTTCCACCACTGTGCCCCGGCCTCTTAAGGTCCCCAAGTACACACCAATATGGTCGGGTGTTATTGTTGGAATGGGGCCATTGGCAGTTTTCATATATGCAGTCACCTCAGAAGAAAGCTCCCATTCCTGTGGTTTTTTGGCATCTGAAGGTGTCTTGATTTCCCAGTTCCCTCCTCCCCACTCTGGTCCCTTTGGCACCATGCTCTCTGCTGAAAAATTTGCAAACATTCCTTGGCTCCAGTTTGCTGTCCTCACACTCAAGATTTTCTCACACTGGCGCTGCAGCTCTGGGCTGGCTCCTGCCTCTTCCAGCTTCTGAACTAATCGCCGCAATGCACTCGGATTCAAATGGCAGAGGAACAAGTCCAGCATGCTCTGATAATCAGACACTACCTCAAAAGTTTCTTTAGCATAATCAAATTGTCCATAGCTGCACAAGCAAGGGAAACTTGTTAACCTCTCTTGGCACCTCTATATTCCTAATTCCTTTTAGCATCTGCCCACTGTAATGTCCCTAAACCCCAAACACATAGCAGCCATTCACCCTAAACCAAGAATTTCTGCAAAACTCAATTGGGTGTCTGCCTCTCAATTCTGAAGCACCAAAACTTCATGCAAAACATGAATCAAATATGAACAGAAATCATCACATTTCACTGCAGGGGAGGTCCCTGGAGTTTACTTAATACAGGCTTGCCCAAGCTCCTGAAACCGCTGAAATAGGTGAGTTGTTGGAGGGCAGTGTGGATATTCTCGTGACCGCAGAAACTCGTCTTTCAAAATGGACAGGGCAGTAGAAAAACGACGGGCCCGGACTGCATATTTACAACGCAATTCCTGCATCATCATTGAGCACATCAATGGAAAATCATTGCACATGTTTTGAAACTGACCATTATTGCAGAAAAGCACATAATCCCTGATAGATGGCAAACTGATAGATCACACTTGAAGCACTCAGTGCTAGTAACATGAACAGTACAGAGTTTTGTAAACAAATGACAGAAAAGCCTCTTAGATAAATGTTTACCTGTGTGAACTGAGGCCCTGCTTGAGCAAGTTCGACTGCAAGCTCTGCACAGACCGGGGGACCAATTGCAAGTGCATCAAGTGAACGAGGTGTCACTCGTAAGCTGTCAAACCTACAACACCACGGCACAAAAAATGTTGTCAGGAAAAGAAGATCAATGGACAAGTCCCACTACTGTCAAGATTGAGATTTTACTGAAGATCCATATTCTGAAAAACTTGTAGCCACTTACTTTCAAAGTTTTTTCATCCAATGTCTCCTGTATATTGAATTAGCTGCATATGCAATTCACATTTTCTAGCAAGTTCTAAAAAAGACCCCAGCTGCACATTGGCCATTCATGAAAGACTCCCAGGAAAAAGATGAGTGCAATTGGCACCCATGTGGATCTCAGGAAAGGAGCAGGAGGATTGCCACAAAACCTGGAAGTGAGTTGGTACATAATCTCCAAGAGATCAAGCTTTGGTTCAAACACACGTTGCATGGTGGTCCAGCCAACAAGCAGTGGCTCTAGTAACCCAACAAGCCGTGTCTTGATTTCTACACCCTGCTTCTGTCTTGGGTTGGGGTCATTAGCGCATGCCAGCAGCAACCGGTCATTCAGGGCCCCCACCAGAGCTGCAATATACAAGAGGCAACCCCTGTGGATTGTAACTTCTCCAGATCTCTTAAATGTGTATCACAAATCATAGAAACTAGGTGAGTACTGATATTGTTAAAGGAGGAAACATCTACAGAACTGTGCGAGGTATAACTCTTACCAGCATTTGGGGTGCCAATTGTGACCAGAGGTCGAGCAATACCATCCCACCCAAGTACAAGCACAGATGTTGCTGTTGAATACAGCAGTGAAGGACCTACCCACATCAGAGATCTGAAGTGCACTGAAGTTAAGGATGATGAGTGCACCAATGTTCATGTCGTGATGAAGATTATGCACTTCCAAGAGAGACATTGAGTGCCACCAATCCCAGATAGAATTGACTGACAACTGGATAATAAGGTTATAGAGACTTCAGATCTGCTGACAACAGATCAGCACAAAGGAAAAACTTGAGATCCAACCCATAAAAGCCACAGAAACAACAGAGCAGCATGTGACTGTTTCTGCTCCTCAGTTGTTTCTGTAGCTTTTAGGGATTGGGTCTCAATACTAACAGTCACATGCATATTCAGTGGCCGAGCTTCAGCAGAAGGTCACATGTATGGTTATCACCAGTTAACCATAACATCCCCACTGGATTCTTCATCAACTCCCAGCAGTGAGTGCAGTGGGTTTAGAGTTAGGGTTTAGGGTGTGTTAAGCAATCTACCTTCTGTGACAAGACTGGCAGTGAAAAAAGGAATACTAAACCATGATGATGCCCTAGAAAAGGAAGAAGTAGGATATTGGAGGGTAGCCTTTGTCATAGATGGCCGAGCTGCTTGCTAGAACCTCCAGATTTGATGAAGTGATCATGACCCGCTGCGTTGTCAGGATTCCAGCCACTTGTCCACTTAAAGTCTCTTGCCAGCGTACCTGCAATATTGTATACCCTCACATCACTGTGAAGCGAAATATGTAGACTGTAAACATTGTCTGCCTTGCAAGACATTGAAACTTACAAAGCAGCCAATTCATAAAGTTTATTCTTTCTTTTTTTCCATACAAAGATGGGCTGTGAAAGTATTCAATGGCATTATGTGGGATTCCAAAGGCCTGCAAGGTTGTTGAGTGGTGGCAGGTCAATAATACTTAGCATGCTGGACAGACAATCATACAGGAAAACAAACTGCACAGGGGTGTCAAATGCAAATTGGAGCTTTGATATGAATACCTCTAGAACAGATTCCAAAGGGTGGAGTTTCACTAAGCGACCAACTTCAGGAGACGTGGAAATTGTGAGCTCGCCAGAGACTGTGTACGCATTGGGAAACACTCTTCCAAGCCCAATGTGGCTTCCTGAACGTGCATACAACAAAGTGGCCTCTGTGCACAATCCAACAGACAGACAAATCAGGAAAACACACTACTGCAAGAGTCCTGATCTCCTATACCTGCTATAAATGTGTATTTTGAAGCTTCATTTCAAAGACTGAACCAATGGGCATAATGCAGAGAGGAAAAGCACCTAATGGTGATGAAAATATGCGCTGCACAGGAGTGTCAAATGCAAATTGGACAGGCCCTCGCTGCCCTCCATTTTCTACGGGTTTCGTTACGGAGACTGGGGCTGCTGGCTCTGAAAACTCCTTCTCATCCAAGGCACCATTCGTGTCATGATTGCCATTTGTCTCTGGATGCTCTGATGTTGTTCCTCCTCCAGAAGACATAAGATTTACATCTTCCTCAATGAAGTAGAGTACTAGCCCCACCCCATCTTCATCCAGGATGGCATATTGGTTTTCATTGTAACCAACAAATGCACCATCACTGCCTGCATGATTTTGCAAAAGAACTCCTGTAAGACATATGGCAAGGGAGCAGTCTCCACCACCACCACCACCACCATACACGAGACTGATGACACGTGTAGGGTCAAAGCTCCTCAAGAGAAAAATTGGTTTGGTTCAATTGGTCCATGTATGTAACTTTTGACATCTACAATTGCTCCAAGGAAATCAATTATGGGATTCTGTCATAATTACAAGCCTTCCTAAATCAAGTCCAAACTGAAACAGAACAAGGTAAAATCACCTCACCACAGAATAACCATATTGAGAGATGCTGTCCGGTCACCACCTAGCTTAGATTTGTACCTGTGACAGTGTTAACTCGCTCATTTACAGTGAGGGCACCAAGGTTGTCACGGTACAGAACCACCTCACTGGTCGCACCCCGACACTCAAAGAAGATGAGAAATACATGCTGCTTGCTGCTATAGAGCATCTTGCTTGCTATCCTCTCGTTTCCTCCCAAGGCCTGCATGCAAACACACATAAAAAGAATCTCTTCGGTTCAAATCCTCTGTAAAATACACCAGACAAAATCATACACTGTTTCTGACAGGTAAACACCAAGCCTGTGCTCTAGACATTGAAGCACTGACCCAACAAAAAAATGGTTTCAAACAAATGAAGAATGTGAAAAAGATGCAACCTCTGCCCACATTATTCTAAGGAACTTTGGCTCACAAGAATTCCAAGTTTCTGCTTTCATAGCATCAAGGCCACAGACTTGGCACACAGTTTGGACATAAGAAACAAGAGGAAAATAGACATCATAAGAAAACCCCCCTCTCCCCACCCACCCAAATTTTTTATTTTTTCATTTCTATTTAATTTTTATAAAAAACCACCAGGAGGAAACAGGTGCATACCGTAGGTGAGAGTTTCTTGTATATGTTGTAGTCTCCCGATGCAAGGTTGTAAGCTGTGAGATTGCAACCATCCATGAAGAAGGCTCTCACAGGGTAGTTGAAGATACGGTGTTCAGAATTGAAGAACTTGAGCTCCTGCTGGAATGGCTGTATGACACAGAATACATATACACAGGGGCAGGATGGGGCCTAAGTGCTCCAAATTATACACATCTATAATAAGATTGCCGAGAAAAACTCAACAACAAAACTTTGAAAGGTCATAACATGACAAAAAGAGTGCAGTCATAACCTTAGTAGTGTCCCTCACAAAGTGACCACAGAGCCATCACTGTTTTATCATGAATAGCAGTTCAAAATATACAGCATAATATCTAGACGTTCTAGCCAAAAACATCAAGGGACTATAGAACAGAGAAACATGACAACATACATGACCCAAGTAGTCTAGTGTGAGGAGGATTCTGAGGGCTAGAGATACCTGACAGACAGGTATGTCACGCAAGGGTTGTCCTGGGTCAGCAATAGTAAGTAGGGGAAGTGTCAAAATTGGGCCACTCCTTGATTGCCCATCTGATGCATTCTGCAGAGCATTTCAATCACAAAAGGTATCAGAGGTCAGCTTGAGCTCATGTTTTGAACACTCTCTTTTTGGAGTACTTAACAATTGAATCAGAGAGATCACATGTATGCCAAGCAGAGACAAATTGAATTTCTAACTCCCCAAGGGCAAAGAGAGCTTTTAAGTGTCCCCAACTAAAGTTTGCACATTTGGTTGATTGAAAATGGAGCAAACAAAGGACCAGACAATGCACTCACCCCATATAAAAATGCCTTCCTTGCAAGATCCGACATTGTCAGTTGAGAGCCCCTGCAGGATTGCACAGAGAGCACCATAATTGAGTTCAACAACTTGAAAACAGGCATGTCATTCAGCCTTGAAGGAGGAAAGTCTTGTAATACAGATTACATTATATAAGGCTTGTCCGTTAGTGCTTGATCTGAAGACTATAAAGGAGCTATACTTATTAGGTGCCCCTCTAAAGATCAATAAAAAATCTCAGGTTGGACATCAGATATAAACTGAAATAACCGTACCCAGTTTGAGCTCGGGCTTCCTGTAACTGCATCTGGTGATTGGGTAAAATTCCTACAGACCCAAGTACTGCAAGCTTCTCCTTCAACACTGAACCTGTGGCATAGATCAGATTTATCAGTTTGGCCAGAAATTCCAGAATTTATTCCCACCATCATTTCTATTGTCTTTTCTCCCAAGGAGGGTTTTCCTGTTTCTCCTGGATCCATCCCCTGGTCAATCCTTGTTTTCCTCCTGTATCTCTAATTAGGTATTATCCAACCAAAGCTCTAAGACGTAACTGAAGCTATATTTTTGTTTTTCCCACCTGGAGAGCCTCGTGCACTTTGCAATGCTGCAAATAGCTGCTTTCTTGACTCCCGAGAAACATTTCCTGATCTTCTCCTGGACTCCTCACTACCAGTAGGTACAGGCTACAAAAGAAAAAACCCTCCAAGGTGAGTTAGTCATATAACTGGAAGAAACTCCATTATGTCACAAAAATCCATGAAATTAGGACATCACCAAATACAAACCACTCTCCATTTCCTATGTTCTATGAGTGGGGGAGGAGGGGGGAATCATCTGTGACAAAGATGTGGATGATACCGCAAATAAAACTGTTGCAAGGTTCAACTTAGGATGAAGAAGCAAGTCAACAATCCTAGGCACTGGATAGACCACTCCCCCTCCACCCTGTGTAAGAATGCTGGGAACATCCAGTGCTTCCACTCCTGCAACAATACCCCAAAAGATACAACTACCCACAATCACACACTACTGATATTGAGTTTTATCCCTGGTTTCTGACAGTTCCATGCTGAATAAAAGAAGAGATCAAGTGGAAAAGGAGCTTATTGAAGCTAAGAGTAACTACTTTCTTGCCCAACATACTTACCAGCAGCCTCAAAAAAATTGGCCCGCATCTGGGGCCTATTTGGATTCGAAACTACACGTGGCCGCCAGACTTGTACTGTTCCTTCCTTTGTCAGTGTGATCAGTAACTGAAGCATCGAATGCCAGGCCATTGATACGATTGGGATTGTGCCGGTTGGAACACTGAGGGTAGATATAGAATCACAATACAAAACAGCCAGATGCCCCCAAGAGAAGCAAATGAGATCTGTATTAAGAACCCCCCCAAGAACAAAACTTTTGCATTTGACTAGTGAAAGCAAATTATCTCTGAGGTCTCAGAGAAAACTTCAGAATCAAACTCTTTAAAGTAACCATTATAATCCATTTCAATCACATCCAAAACAAACATGACAAGAATCGAGTGTGGACATTAACTAGAATACTAAGTTTCTGTAAACAAGTCCAAATATTTTGAGAGAATTTTTTTTTTTGCCGATCTTCTTTTGGTAAAATATGACAAACACAGTGGGTGTGCAAGCAGAGTAGCCCACTTGCTTAAAGATATATACTCACATGCCAATCATGTTGGGACGACTTGGGACCGAAACATCCCAAGCTAAGAGAGTCCCACAGCGGTCCCCAACAAATACCCATTCCAAAGTCGAATGAAATGCAAATGCTCCTGCTCCTAATAGCTTCACGGTTGCTTCAACTGTACCAGAGATTGGGAAAAGATTAGAGAAACTAGAGGTGGCTGAGCAGAGCATCATGAAATGATTTGGCAGGATGAAAAGAAGCTAAATACAGCAAGAAACGCCAGAGAGCTCACTCTCACTCTCTCTCTCACTATATATATATATATGCACACACATATATATTACAAGACTGAGCAGAATATGGAAAATACTCCAGGAACCCAACAACAGTGAACCCAGAGAGGATTCTGTCCTTAAGAGAGAAACAACAACAACAAAATATAACTCCCTGACCTGCATGCAGTGGGAGAAAAAGTTCCACTCACTCTGAAGAGTATACAGAACGGCAAAAGTCTGAATGTTATATGCTCGTACCACCCCCTCTGCATATGCCACATACTGTAATCCACAATAGCCAACACAACGCACTCAAAAATTAGGTGATCAAGGTGCAAAAGAACTGCCTTCTTGTCCATGGCAATAATTAGTACCCCACAGAAATGTTTCCAGAAAAGCTATACAATGCAAAATTCACACATTGTCGAAAATTTCTTGGGTCTACACAAACGCAAAACTGCTGGTAATAATAGTTATTCAGACATTTTCCAGTTTCATTTTAAGATTGAAGGAACTATAAACCACAGGTCCAAAGAAATATGTACCAAAATAGGATGCCGAGGATGGCAAGCAAGCTCAGTGATTGGCTTCTTCAAATCTGTCTTGATTTTGGTAGCAGCCCTCACGCCCTCTATGGTCCCAACCACTGATGCACACACACAAAAAAACCCACCATCCTTCATACTATGACCATATTGATATATATGCTGCAAAGGAAGTATGACAAATCAAACTAAAGAAGAGAGGCATACTATACTTCCAGTATCCAGCAATGCACCATCATGTGTTTGAACTTACCATTCACACTCAAGCGTCGATGAGCACCAAAGAAAAGCCAGGGCCTGAGGGGTGTGAGAGCTAAGTGGACTTCCCCACTCCCTCCAGCAGCCTTGTCGATCTTCTTATCTACAGGAGAGTATAGCACATGTGTATGTTCTGTGTCTAGATCCCATGACTTAATAGTCCAATCCTGCCACCCCATCAGAGCCCCACATCACAGAAGATATTAGGGGAACAACAATGATCCACACTGACAGTTTCTCCCCTTATCACTCACTCAAACTCCTCTTTCCTGTGCATCAAACTTCCCACCATAAATAAATAATTTGATGCTAAACTTCAAATCCTTTTATCACAACCGGAGTTCTCAGTATCACTCTCTCAGAGCCCTTGCTCACAACCCACAAGGCTAAATGTGGCAAGCATCAACAGGCAGCATAGCAGCATTACCTCAAGTACTGCAACAATAATGTGGCCTCCAGCAGGGCTATAGGCCATACGCAGAACAGGTGCTCCTATGTCTACACTTGAAAGTTTGCATCCTGTCAATGCATCAAATTCTGCATGAACCCACAGACACAAATCGTAAGAATATGGCCAGGAGAGGTAATTGAGTAAAAATGCACTGATTTTACTTGCAGTGGACATTCATTCAGTAGCCAGGAAAAATATACACTCCATAAAAGCAACAAACACTTTGGAACTTTGTGATGACAACACTGAAAGTCTGCCCTTACTTGGCAATGGAATAAAACCATCAGGAGCCCATGAGAGCTTTGTTTCATCAGTTCCGTCTACTTCATCTCCTGGCCCTAAAAGATGACTAAGTACCCACCCCCCTCTCTTCTCTTTTCTCTTCTATTCTGTTGTTCACCCTGCTAATTCTACAGCAACCATACAGATGCTACAGATTCTGGTGAGATCAGAAATTCAACTGTGTCTATAAAAATCATCCATCTGCAATTTAGGTCAGAACACAAAGAGGCATTTTACAACTCTTTCTTCAAAATGTTTTTCATTTTTAGACTTATGCATCAGCTAGAAACGTAGCAGCAGGCCTCCAGACCTCTTGAAGTCAGGACCCTTTTTTTGTATTCCTTGCCTCTATGAAATGCACCACATTGTTCTGTTTTTCCTTGTCTCTATGAGTACCTGTGTCCTTAGCTGAGCTACAAACAAACCTAACATTGTGCATATGTGTTGCAACATCAAAGGACCAATGCAGGACAAGAAGTAGGTCCTCTCAATTACATACATATATAGTAGTAGTGGCTGGCAGAAGCGTTCATCGCAGCCTTCATGTTCAGATTAGGTCAAAAGGAAAGACAGCTCAAAAATCTACTGGCAAGTGACCAGATTATCCCTGGTTTCTCCAAGCATGGTAGTGTTCTATGCATTCTTTCCAGAGCAGAAAAGATTGCGAAAGGATTTGCATAAACCCACCCCCATGGATTTTCCTGGTATCAAACACTGAGCTGAATCAACAAGACTACACAACAGCACTGGACCCAACATTCATTCATTGATTTGATTCCCACAGACATTCGTTCCTCTCTCAAATTGCCACACACTGCTGCGAATCTGTCTACCATTCAGCATTTGGCCAAGCATGACAGCAGACTACAGAAGCTCTCTCCGCACCCACCCATAGCGTATACCACGGTTTTGTTTCTTTTTTCCAAGCTGCGAGCTCCGATCCCTTGATCCCCATCAAGAGAACCTCTCCCCCACATCCCAGGCAGACAAGGAAACGGAAATACACATACATACCCAAAAGAAAAAAAGAGAACAACAACTTCTTCTTACCCACTATGTTCCTGCCAACTGCAACAGCGAACAAAGCCTGCGAGTGATGAAAAGCGCCACAGTGAGGCTGAATCCCCGCCGATCCAGCCCGCACAGGCTTCAGATCCAACTGCTGAGTCGTCACCCACTTCATATTGTCTGTATTTCCTCCTCTTCCTCCAGTCCTCTACCTTCTCCCCCACGCCCTACTGACGACGACTACTGTCCCCCGTCCTCCTAACTCCTCCTCCTCCTCCTCCTACACTCTTTCTCTGTCATAACATAACAACAACAAGACGATCGCCGATGCGCTATAAAACATGAGAACCCAATAAACTCCTTTGTGTGTCAAGTAAAGATTTCCCGTCCTCGATCTGTGTGTGTGTGTGTGTGTGTGTCTGTGGGCATGGGAGAGTGCGTGAGAGAGAGAGAGAGAGAGAGAGAGGTAGCTTGCGAGGGTGGGGTGGATTTAGGGTTAGAAGCTCTCTCTTCTGACGCTCACAGTGTGTTTTTGCTCACTGATTGTTTTGTTGGCTTTTGCTTTGCTTGAGTGTTTTGTTTTTCTTACTAACTTACTTTACTATTGGTGTCATGGGTGGGACAGGAATCGAACTCCAGACGTCTTCCTTCTGAAGATTTCACAAGGGATGGCCCACCAAATTCATAATAACCATAATAGTAGTAGAAAATAATAATAATATTGAATAATGATAACTTTGAGTTACCTTGTGTTTTTTTTCTTTTCTTTTTTTTTTTCTTTTTTGTGGTCAAATTTTGGCATTTGGCAACAAAAGAAAAATATAATTGGGCATGTGGATGGGTTTCAAAGGATTTTTCTTTTTATTTTTGGTGAAAATTTTGTAACAAATTTGTCATTTTTCAAAGGCCAAAAAACAAATTGTCCAATCATCGTATTTAGACATTAGTTCCTAACTTCTCCCTAAGACCTAAATAGTAGGTTTCTTTGACATTTTTTTTAATTTACCCCCCCCCCCCTTGAACCTATATAACCCATAACCAAATTTGGCTAATATCTCTATTATTATGTGGATGGTTGTCATCAATGTTGTGCATGTAAACCATAACACATAAATAGTTTAATACTTACATTTTATGTAAGTGTGAATCTTAGAATGAAATTTATTTATATTTTGTGTAAATGTTTAATGTTCATCTATTTTTGTGTAAGTGTAAATGTAGAACATGAGACATGTAAATGTAAACTTAAATATATGTATTTTGATTTATGTAATCGTGTAAAATAATGTAATGTAAAATAAATACATTAATATGATTTTATGTGATCGTGTAAAATGATGTAAATGTAAAATTAAATAGATTTGAATTGTTTTCTGTAACCTCGTAAAACAATGTAAGTGTAAAACAATGTAAAACAAGTATTTTTATTTGGGAAGGGGGCTTTCATAATGTTTTCGACAATCAACCAAATAGCCCATTGTGAAAAAAAAACTATCAAGACATGCACACATAACTAATTAATATGGATTTGCAAGAAAGTATGATCATTAAAAAGGGATATAATTATACAGTTACATGCCCCACAACATTTACATGGGACTATATAAATGTATTTGATAAATATTTACATTGACCTCTTGTAAATGTAACAAATATAATTATATATAACAATAATATAAATGTAAGTGTAAAAATTTTGAACAAGTAACACAATATTCACACACCATACATATAGCTATTAACACTTCCATGCCCAACACTAGTTGTCACTAGAAACCTACTTCAAAAGATTGAGAAAGACAAACCTAACATAGGATTTGGCCACAATAGGGGTCACCATTGGTAAGTTTTGTATGTGCTAGATTGCTTTCATCTTGTCCATACACACGTAATATATACTATAGTACCTTGGCCACTTTCACACATGTTTTGTTGAATAATTAATTAATTGATTAATTTTGAAATTTTCTTTGACAAAAAAGTTGTTCCTTGAAAATAAATCAACATTTTTGAAAATAATATAACTAGTGTAAAAGCTACCAAGATTTTATGGAATGTATAAATGTGTAATATAATGTATGTGTTTGTGTTCTATACCTAATGCATAGGTGAAGGCTTTTGCTCCCAAAGGTCAACTTAAGTTGAAGGTTGTAATCGTGAGATGGTGGTTCAAGGACAATAATAGCTTGAAAATTAGGGGAGGCTTATGGTTAAAGCAAGCCTTCCTCGAATAAAGAAAAAAAAATTAATTCAAATGATGAAAGCTTGCATCAATGTTGGTCAGTTATGTGGAAAATTCTAGTTATGAACATGCATAACAATTAGATATGGATGAAGTCATATTTGGAAGTTGATCAATCTTTGATATCTCACCCTATACATATTGGCAAATGGGCATCATCATAATATGCATATGCATATCTTTAATGTTCGTAATAATGTGGTATTTATATCCGACCAGATATTCACAAAGATTTCAATTATTTTGAACGTGACTTTCTTTATGCCTATTTGGAATTAGGGTTGAGGGTTTAAGGAATGGTGAGGTTTTCATTGTGACAAGTGTGAAGCAAGTTTTGCAATTTCACCATCGTTGTCTAGCTTTTCTTTTGACATTTCTTTCTTGTTTTTTATTGTTTTGTACTCATTTTCTTCAAGTGTGTGCAATTGTCACATGTGCTTTTGGCTTTTGGCTTTCAACATTCAACAACATTATTATTAGTTATTACATGATAGTCCTTGTTCACAACTTGCAACATCATTAGTGGGGGGAGCAAGCTTCACTTGTGCTTTTGGCTTTCAGTTTTTAGCTAGAACATTGTGTGAGTTTCTTCTTTTCTTAGTTTTGTTGTTTGAGAGGTTCTGGCTTCTAACTTTTGGGTTCTTTTCTTAGCTTTGTTACTAGAGAGGTTGTGGTTTCTTTTCTTAACTTTCTTATTTGAAAAGTTTTGGCTTTAAGATTATTTTTTATTAAACTTGTTACTTGAAAAATTGTAGCTTCTTTTATTAGTTTTGTTTCTTGAAAGGTTATGGCTTTTGGGTTCTTTTTTTAGCTTTGATATTTGAAAGGTTTTAGCTATGGTTTTTGGGTTTTTTTCTTAACTCTCTTACTTGAAAGTTCCTAGCTTCTAGCTTTTGGCTTCTTTTTTCAACTCTTTTAATTAAGGACAACTTTTAGTTTCTAACTTCTTTCTTCAACTCTTTTAATTAAGAACAACTTTTAGTTTCTAGCTTCTTTTTTCAACTATGTTAATGGGGAGTAACTTCTAGCTTTTTTTTAGCTTTATTAATGAAAAGTAACTTCATGTTTTAGGCTTCTTTTTTAGCTCTATTAATTGAGAGCAAGTTTTGACTTTTAGATTCTTTTTTCAGCTCTAATAATTGAAAGCAAGTTGTAAATTTGACTTTTTTTTCAAATTTATTAATTAAAAACAAGTTCTGGCTTATGGTTTTTCTTCAACTCTATTAATTGAAAATAGGTTATGGTTTTTTGGCTTTTTTTTTTCAACTTTGTTACTTCAGAGGTTGTGGCTTTCAAAGCTTTTGACTTTTTTGCACTATTTGTGGTTTTTGGTTTTAGTTTTTTTATTGGATATTTGTCACCATTTTTGTGTTCATCAGACATGAAGTTTTAAGGTTTTGGTTTATTAATTGCATGAGGACAAAAAACTTGTGTGCATCAAAGGGCTCTTCAACTTGATCCAATTGTGGAAAATTAAAATTTCAAATGAGTTCTTCATAATGCTAAGGTTCTTTCAATTCATGAAGTTTGAAATTTTAAGGTTTGCAACTCATCTATGTGCATAATGTGAATGGTCGTCATTTGTGTTTCTTATGCATTTTAAGGTTGGTGTTTGTTATTCAAGGATGTGGATAGTGTAGGTGGTGGTGTGTTGTTGTGCATAAAGGTTATTTTCAATTTTATAATGGCTAAAAATGAAGGTGTTCTTGAAAGTGTGGAATGAATCAATGAGACAATTACCCTTAATACAAGCACAAACCCTTTTCATAACCTATCAAATGTGGAAAGTGTCCACCAACAATGTGATAATGATGTATTTGATGAAATGCATCTTCAAGTTATGGAGCTTCAAACTCTATTATGGAAGCAACATAACGTGATGTATATGTGTTGGAGTTTTTTTGTGATAAATGACAACATACCTATTGATTTTGCGAACCCTCAAATGTTGCATTGTGTAATTTATCAAACTCAACAAGCTTTTATAAACATATTAGACCAAAGTTCCATTGTTAAAAATGACCACATCACGTATAGCAAAACCAATGGAATTACACCTATGAAAACACATGTTGATAATGTTCATTATCATTTAGTTGCTTTAAAAAATTTATATATATTAAAATTCCTTTTTTTTTTTTACTAAATTTTTTTGTCAAAAAAGACCCATTTTGGATAAGTGTAAAAAAAAACCTCCCAGTCATTTTGGACAAGTCGTTTTGAACTTATCCATTGTGACTGGGCCATGTACTTTTTGACTAAGCCTAAATTGGCATTTTTTATTAATCATTTCAACTGATATTTTTTATTAGTTGTTTTGACTAGTATTTTTGACTAATCAATGTAATAGTCAAATGATTTTATAATTGGTCAAACACCATTTTCATCAAGCAAATGTCATGTGGCATTTAAACAATGCCGACCCAAATTAAACCACATGGCATTTAAACATTGGCCATTTAAGCTATGCCATGTGGCATTTAAACATTGGCCACTAAGTTATGCCACATGGATAAAACCTAAATAACCTAAATTAGACCTAAAATTAAATACCTACTCATAAGGTCCCTATGTCTAATAACCTATAACCTAAAATCCTAGGCATAGGTCTAGGAGCTTATAACTAGTAACTAAATATAGAAGCCTAAAATAAGATAAGGCAACCTAAACAATGACCTTTACTAAACTTAAATGTACACCACCTAGATTGAACCTACACCTAAATGACCTAGGTAGGAAAATCCTATTTCATTTTGAATTTGGCCTTTAAAATTGAACCTTTTCAATTGGCTCATCCCAAATGGCCTTCCTTTTAAAAATATTTCTTATGTTTAGGATGCTTATAATGCATCTATTCATATTGTTCATCATTTGGAAAAGATGACAAACAATATGGGACAAACTTTTGGGAGGGATAAACATTTTCATGTCCATGCAACACTAGAGCCTTTTAGTTCATACAACATTATTATTAGATAACTATGTAAGATACGTAAATTAAGTAAATAAATAAATAAAGAGGTAGGCAAATATGTATGTTAATTAATTTAAAATAAAATTAATACTAGTTAATGTCTAGTTATTTAGTTATAATTAATAATTACAACCATATTATAAATCCTTGAATTATATAAAATATCAAGATAATTATAATGTATTATATTGTTGATTGATAATTATAACCAAATTACAACTAATCTTTACAAATTTGACCTAATTCATTATATATTATCAACAATGTATTTGTAATAATTAATAATTAATTAATTAATTACACGTTCATCAATATATTTTAAGTAAACAATTAGTTAACCAACTAATAATTTATCATAGGTATATAAATGGCCAACCCTAGCCTATATAACTAGGTTGCTTATAGGTTAAAATATAAATAAATATATGGAATATAGGTAGGGTATGTATAAATAAATACACTTACATATAAGTTAATTGTATTTAGGTTATTTACTCACATACTTACATTACATAAATTAAATAGGTGGTTAATTTAACCTAGGAAAAATTAATTATGGCAAAACTAATGATTGGTGAAATAATGTTAAATCAACCACAACTAAAGTAATTATGAAAAAATAACAATGATTAAATTAGTTATGGTTCACTTAACCATATCTAAATAAATAAAGTGAAACTAACCATGAATAAAGTAAATAAAGCCAAGCTAACCAATGAATAAATATTTTATAACTAAATTAGAAATGATTGAAGTAACCATGAGTAAAAAAAAAAAGGCCAAACTAACCGTGAATAAAGTTAATATGGCTAAACTAACAATGAATAAATATTTTATGGCTAAACCAATTATGCATAAAATAATTATGGCTAAAATAAATACGAATGAAATAATTATGGTCAAAATATTTATGAAAAAAACAACCATGGTTAAACTAGAAATGGTTCAACTAACCATGCGTAAATAAATTTAGCTAAACTAACTACCAATAAAATTAGTGTAGTTAAACTAACCACAAATAAATAAATTTGGCTAAACTAACCACTAAAAAAGTTAATATGCTTAAACAAACTAATGAATAAATGTTTTTTAGAAAAACCAACAATGAAAAAATTAATTATGGCTAAAATAAACATGAATGAAATAATTTTGGATAAAATCAAAATGGTTAAAATATTTATGGAAAATTTAAACATGGTTAAACTAGAAATGGTTAAATTAATCATGAATAAATAAATTTGACTAAATTAACTACTAATAAATTTAATGTGGCTAAACTAACTAATGAATAAATATTTTATCACCAAACCACTTATGTAAAAATTAGTTATGATTAAAATAAACATGAATGAAATAATTATGGCTAAAATAAACATGAGTGAAATAATTATGGGTAAAATAAAAGTGTTTAAAGTAATTATGGAAAAACCAATTGTGCCTAAATTAACAATAGTTTTAAACTAATTATGGGTCTATTATTATGGTTAAATTTATTATGGTTAAATAGTCATATTTTTAAAATAAATATAATTAATTTAGTTATGTTTATAATAACCATGGTTAAATTTGTTATGGCAAAACCAACAATGGCCCAACTAGTAATGGTTTAATTTTTTATGATAATTAATTATCATGATTAAACTTACTAAGGTTAAACCAACTATTGTTAAATTGACCATGGTTAAACTATTTATAATTCCTAAATTACTTATGGCTCAATTAACCATAATTAAACTAATATGGCCAAAAAATAATGAAATAATTAATTATGGATAAGTGAATCATGGTTAAATTAGATATGGCTAAACTAACCATGGTTAAAACATATACAATTAAACAAACTATGGTTAATTAAACATGATTAAATTGACCATGGTTAATTTTAATTTTTATTAGTTTTTTCATAGGTAGTTGAACCATAATTAATTTCAATATAGTCAATTTAACCATAGTTAGATAAACCATATATATATAATTAGTTTAATCATAATTAATATAATCTTGATTCATGTAGTTATGATTAACTATCTTTTACATTTTTCAATTTTTTTCTAATTGGTCAAACATAGTCAAAATGTTAAATGTAATCCCAAAATACCCAACTAATATTAAAATTTGTAATTGACCTTTTTGAATAGGCCATTAGCCACTTTGACTAGGCCTACTAAGTTATCCCTTATAGGTGTTTTTTTTTACTAGGGCACTTGCCAATTTGATTAAATTGGGTGGTTTTATTGATTAGGCCACCAACCAATTTGATTAAGTGGTATTTTAAAGTCCAATTTGACTGGATGTCCGATTTGACTAATTGTCCAATTGGTCATTCTAATAAAATTGATTAGTAAAAAAATAACATTATCATTCAAGCCCTTGACCTCTAGTCAAAAATACATGTCCTCTAATAAAAAAACCCATCTAGTCAATTTGGTCAATTTGAAAAAATAGGAATTCTAGTAGTGATAATAGGTGAAAGGGCATTGGTTAAACTTTTTGGAATAGATCATATTTGGTAGTAAGGGAAAAAAAGGTTAAACCCACTAATTTTGTTATCATTCCTTTATTTGGGTCAACAAACCCATATAAATTTGGTGCTGAAGCACAATAAAAATTCATGGAGGACCTTGTTCTTTACAACTGCAAAGGATACATGTTTTTTTCAACATGTGAAAATGTTTGGTTTCACAAGTTAGTATTATGTCAGTCCCCCTTACATTGTGTTTCCTTTTCAATGTTCTTTTGTGGAATAGATAATTCTCGCAATGGTCACAAAAACCATGGAATTACATGTGTTACCATATATGGAATTTGTTGTCATTATGTCTATTAGTTTTGATCTCTAGATGTCTAGAGGTGGCATCAATACATTTGTTTTAGTGATCAATTATTTGAATGAGACTTGGACACTTAAACATGTTATTGTTATATAATTTGAAATGCATGAAACAAGTGGTAGTGGCATGGTTTTGCAACTCCAATCTTTGTTGGAAAATTTTGGACTAATTCATCAAGTGATTTTTTTTGTGAAAGGCAAAGGCAACAACTTGGGAACCATGGCTACAACATTATGTTCAATAATTGATTGTGAATTGTTAACATTTTTATGAATTTATGAAGGTATTTATTTTAGACATGTCATGTTTAAAGTTTGTTAATACGAAATGAATGATGATAAAGTTTTTTTGGGCCTAACCTTGGTGAGTGTTAAAGATGCCCAAATTGGTTTGCAAAAAATAACCATTTAAATGAAAAAATCAAGGAAAAGGAGGCAAAAGTGGGGACAAAAATTGCATTGAGAGTGGGATGTGGCATTGGAAGCTAAAAACTCTAATAAAAATTAGGTTTGTGAATAGAGTTATAATGCTTGAAGAAACTTTGGAATTCAAACAAACCATTTTGTTATGTTATGGGAAGAAGAAAACACTAACATTGCAACAAATAGTCTTTAAGGCCCAAGTGTGGACCATTGCTGAAATTATCAATCATTGTTAGAATCTCGTGTTGACGACATGTGTGTTGAACTAATCTAGAAGCCACTAGCTACTATTAGATGCCTTAACCATTACAATTAATTTAATTATGGCTATGCAATCTGAAATAGACCCCTTGTTGATGACAATGAAACATTTTACCTTTTTAATGTTGATTTGCACATGTTGAGTAGAAAAATGTAAAATAAGTTATGAAGGTAATCAAACCTTTTCTTAAAAATTTAAAGATTTTTTATTTTTATCAAGTTAACAACATGTTGACCTTGATGTTAAATCCATGTTTCAAATTTTTATGGGTTGTGGAAAGTTTTGTGGGCCACGGAAATGCAATCCACTTAGCTACTAAGTATGATGAAAAAAAAAATCAACCCCCTTATAATGATAGTTTTTGATCGATTGAACCCTATTATTGAAATAATTATACCACCATTTGATGAACATAATGTTCAAATTGAAGCAGAGGATAACAACATGCTTGGTGTTGGGGCTTTTATTAAAGAGTTTTCTAGGGCACTTGTTATTGTAAAACTTTTTTTATTTCAAAACCTATTTATCCCACAAACTATGTATAAATATTCTTATTTGGTGGTGGACCCACGAGGTTCAATTTTTGAATGTTGCTTTCTTAGCCAAATAGATCCTTGGGATTCCTGGATTTCAAATTGAGTAGAAATAGTGTTTAGCCTTGTTGGTGTTTTGACAATTTTAAGGTGTTGCCATTTGCAAGTGGAAAATCTTGATAGAATAATTAGGGTTACTAGAAAGGAATGACATGTATTTAAAGGACTACAAAGGAAAATTTTGGATTTTTGTTTATATTACATTATTATAGTTTTAATGGATTGTTATATGTCAATAAATAAAATGATGTCTTGTTAAATTAATAAAAATATTGTAAAATAATTTGGATATTATGTAAATGTTATTTTGAGTCATGTAAACTAACTAAATAAGTTTGGGTGTGCCTTGCATGAAAATTGGATAAGCTTGAAATTTTTGCAGATTAAATTTCAAATGTCTAATTTTTTTCTTTTTTTAAGGAATCAAATGGAATGCATAAAGTCATATAGTTGATTTCAAACTTTTTATACAACAAAAACATGCCTCTTCTATGGAAGTACATGTTCATCGGATGAACTTGATGAAAAATCAAACCATGCAAAAAATTTTAAGTCTTAAAATTTTGGAGGAAATGGTTGTTAGGCAAAATATTCATTTTAAAAACCATTTGACAAAAAAGTTATGTATACCTGAATTATTTAAAATATAATCTTCTTTAGTTTGAAAATTCCATTACTTCGTAGCATACTATAGAATACCTTGTTGTGTCATACATTTCACAAAATTGTACAAAGAGTGACTAAAATATGTGGGGAAATAAAAAGTTACAATCAATACTTGCAAACTTTGCTTGAGAATTGTTTATAATTAGATATCCCCTGCAATAACTTGGGGACTTTTGGTTTTTATTGCTAGATCCAAAAGTTCCAAGAGACTTCATTAGAAGTACGATTTGACTAAAACAAACTCACATGACATTCTTTCAGGTATGTGCCACCTCCAAAAGAGAGTCCTTTTTGTTCAGATAAAATCAAAAGAAGCAAAGTCTAGAAAGTTTGCAACAAAAAGATCGTCCACCAACCTGCACAGTCAGGGATAAAATCTTTGTCGGACTACCCCAGAGCCACCTTCAAATAAAAAGATCGTAACTCATAGGAAAAAAGAAGTAGCAATTTTGCTAAATAGATTGAGCAAACCCATCAACAAACTCAATTCTAGTAGTCGCTTCCAACCATAGTTGTGGTATAAATATTCTCTCCTCAAGTTTGGTTTTTTCCATATTACCTTACAGCATGGTGGATGGTGTTGCAGTGCTCCTCGAAGTGACAGCAGACCTGAACAACCCACCTGTTCAGTTGCATCAAGTTTGCAGATTAAAAATGCCAAGTACAATCCTGAAGCTTCATCTTCAATTCAGAACAAAATTGGTTCCCCCCAGATGCAGATATCAAGCAGCTAAAATCAACTGATCACCTCTGGACTTGGAGGTGTATCAAGAACGAACCTCCCTCAAGTCCACCAGATATGACAGGGAAAAGTCCAGATACAGTAATCCAAGAACATGACAAATGGCAGACCAAAAAAAATGTGTAATTTTTATGAGCTAGCTCAGCTTTCTTCTCAGAGTCCTGAAGCACTGAAACATCCAGCTCTCATAGAGGAATGACAAGTTGGGGGGGAAGATCTCAATAGCTCTTGTCTTTTTGTATTGAAGTGGGCAATTGTTTTTCTGCAAACTCACAGCAAACTACTGTTGATCCTTTGCATATGGCAATAAAAGACTCCAGACTTTACAATTAATGGAGATGGATCTACATCTCAGTTGTATCACTGAGCAGAAATCTTTTATTGGGTTACACTTCATTGAGTCTCACCCTGCAAATCATACAGGCTAATCCCCACCTTAAAAGAATCCCTACTCTATGTGTTGATGCATGTATGTGTGTATGTGCGCATTGTTTTCAAAAGCTACAGGCAGCTCCCAATCAACATGAAAATCCAAGGCACCTGCATGTGTTCATTGTCAATGAAAGACATATTCAAATGTCTTCCAGCTTTACCCTGCTGGGGCACCCCTTATATGAGCTTCCTCTCTTGCCACAGTACATGCATACCCTGCAGGACACCTGTCAGAGCATACATCTCTTTGACTGAGTCAATAGGAAATAGTTGAGAAGTCATAAAAATCCAACAAGAACACACACTGGCTTTGTTTCTGCAGCTGAACTTGCATCTGCAGATGAACTCGACTCGTGTGGGAGATGCATTCTCACGTCAGTAGAGTTGCGCACCTCTGTGAAACATCCAACCAAGTCATCAGTCAGTCATTATTATTCTGCTCCAAAAATCACAGAAACAGTTTCCATGGGATTTAGTATATGTTCTATGCATGTATAATACAGTACTTAGTATGACACATAAGAAGAGGGAATATTAGAGTTTATACACTGCCACCGGGTGTACTATCTACACATTGAATTTATGCACTGAGGAAGAAAAAAGGAGCCAAGAGAGAGGGTATAACAATTACAGAAGCGAAGTGAATCATCAGCTTGTAACCCAGAAGCTGATGCAGCAGCTGCAAAGGTGGGGTGTGGGGGTGCATGGGCCACAAAGGGATGCTCCAAGAGTTCTCTTGCTGATGGTCGGTCCTCTGGATTCACCCGCAAACACTGTTGAATGAAGTCCTTTGTTTCATTCTTGAGATGTTGAGGAATTGGAGGCAGTTCCCCTTTTGTTACCTTGAAAAAGAAACCACACTGGAAAAAAATGGCAACACTTTGTCAAAACCTTTGTCATCAACTCTATCAGATTCTAAAATTTCTTGCAACAGTTTAAAATTGTGGTCTGAATGTGTATGCTCCAGGCAGCCAATTATAATAATGCATTGCTAGAAAGCAGCCCAAAAAAAAACAGAAAAGTGCCTGAGAAACTCACCACACCCAATTCACTCCAAGGTGGCTTGCCCTGTGCCATCTCAATAACTGTGCACCCTAAGCTCCAGATATCTACTGCAACACCATAAGCTCGGTTGTTCTTGAGTGGTACCATAACCTGTCACAAACCAAAACTGTTTTGTAAGTTCACAATCTGGAGTATGAAGTCAAGTACATGAAGAGAGAACTAGTAGTATTACTAGACTAAGTGCAGCACAAAAAAAGTAAACAACTTCATCCACCATGCACAATAAACAACGGACCTCAGGTGCCATATAGAATGGTGTACCCTTAAATGATGTTGCTAGAGATTTATTCATCTGCACATAAGAAAAACATTGTCCGATATTGGATTTTCAGTTTTCCATACGTTGGAGGGTGGATATGAAGGCCCCTAGCACACACTTACAAGAACATGAGTGCGTGGAACAGAGAGGTAGGTGGGCCATTTGCATGGTAACAGCTATAAAGAAGTGAGGTACAACAATCACAAAATCACCCATCTGTGACACAGAGAGAGAGAGATAGAGAGCAAGGGGCAGCAGAGAGGGAACCTGTTTGGCCAATCCAAAATCTGCAAGCTTCACTTGACCATTTGAATCCACCAGAACATTAGCACATTTGACATCTCTGCACCTCAACAAAGAGCACAAGTATCACTCTCTACCCAATCTGTCTCCCAGCCGATTTACAATTTTATTTCATCTACTTCAGATCAAGCCAATGCAGGTATCCTGCAAACATTACTGGAAATCATTGTCATGTTGTATCATAAGCATCATTGAGAATAAATCTCTTTTTTCCCAGATCCTTGAAGCACTTGCCTTCAAAGTGATGAACAACAGCAGCAGCTCCCATGACTGACTGAAATGGTGGGGAGATTTGCACCTGTGTATAGTGTTTTTGTTGTGCAAGTATTCCAATCCTTTGAGTATTTGATGGGTGTATGCGCTGATTATCCCTTCATCAAACACTTGGAAGCTCTTCAGGAGGGACTGAAGTGATCCCATTTTCACTAGCTCTAGGAATATGTAGAGACATCCATCCTCCTGAGAAACACATGCCCAAATTCACATTCAGAACATGCGCCTTTTTTATCTGCTGGTGGTGAAGGACCCTTGTATGAAAATAAACGAGGCGCATGCTTGTCATCATCCATACACAACTGACAAATGAAAACCTTGGCATCAGTGCACAACTGACAATGACAACCTTGGCATCTCCATATGATTACCATGATGCAGTTATTTATTTGCATACAAGAAATCGGGCAATGAAGAGGTAACAAAACATACTATAGTAGAGCCATAATATTGGACAATGTGGGGATGTCTGAGCCTGCTCAATATTGTCACTTCCTGCCATGTCCAAAACATGCAAAACTCATGAATTAGGTGCATATGTGATCAATGGAGCATACTCCACCCACAAAGCTTAAAGCAACCTGACAAAGAGTGACAAACCTTCAGAAAAATGTGTGACTCTACCTGCTGGATCTCAGGGGCTATAGCTTCACTGTCAATCACTTTTACAGCAAAAAAGCTACCATCATCCCTGTTTTACACATGCAAACCAACCCAAAGTCAGAACACCCAGACAGATCTCAGGAAAGTAATGTGAGGTGAAAAAAAGGTTGCCTGTGTGTGCTTTCTGTGGCACCACTAAAGGGATTGTGGAAGAGGGACATGAAGATGGGAGGAAGAAGAACGCACAAATTCCAGCCTTCATAAACTGTTCCAAATGAGCCTTTGCCAAGCTGTTGGCCCTTTCGCCACCTACGTGGAGGCCTTGCAACTGGAGAATGGTATGGAGATTGGAGGGGTGATAGATAGGGTGGTGATACTTGAGGGAAGGAGTAATTGGTGGAATGGAAAGGAGATTGAGACAGCGAATGTGAGGAAGAAGAGAAGTGAGAAGGAATAGGAGGCAGTTCAAGCCCCTGATTACTCTGCATCCGGTCTGCAGCAGCAGTAACCCTTAATCTCATCCCAGCTCCAGCTTCATGGGAGGAGGAGGAGGAGGAGGACTGGGCAGACTGCTCACATGGAGGGGAATGGGGTGGGGTGGGGAGTTTATGAGGTTGACGATATACACATTCACAGAGGGAAGTGGTAGTAGAGGGTAATACAGGTGACAATAGTTCCTTTGGGCTTCTCTGTTGGGTGGATGACCCTGACATCCCCCATGGGGTTCCTTTTCCAGTACCAGTGGAATCTTCTGATTTGATGCAAGGACTGAGGCGTGCTGAAGGAGTGGGAGACCTCCTCTCATTCAGATTCAGAACCACATTATTGCTCAGTATTGGCTCTGACTTCAAGCATGTCAGTGGCTGAACTCCTGTTGCAACAATACTATCCAACAATTTCAGAAAAAAGAGAACTATCTGTTTTGGAGATAGAGGAAAAATTGCATTCCTATACCAACAGTCACAAAACATCTTCAGAGCTAATCATGTTGCACACTGAGGATCAGCAGGAGGAAATGCAGAAGGTCATCAAATTTTTTTCCCCAAATATCTGGAACCCATTCCACTGCAATGATTTGATGCTTGGCAAGAATGAATATACTTTTAGAGGCATGGAGTTGGACTCACCATTTTGGCAAGGAGGATGGGATGAGTGATTGCACATTCTGATCATTCCAATCTGTGTGCAGGGATCTCGACCTTCTGGTGTAAGAGCTGCTCCTAGCAATGCCTGTGGTGTTGTACTCAACTTATTGCAAAAGAGTGGTCGCTCTGTGGGTAACTGCTCTCCTCCAGGAGACCAAATTGTGCTCTGCTCTGAAATCTCTGAATCCACCGAAGAAGCAGAAGAAGCAGAAGAAGCAGAAGAAGAAGAAGAAGAAGAAGAAGTCCACGTCTCATTTGAGATGCGTTCTTTGATGTAGCTTAGAATTTTGTCTTTCTCATATTCATCAGCACCCAACACCTGCATTGACCACCATGCCACTCGAATGATTCTCAAGATCAAATTGTACATTGGAACAGAGGAAGAAGAAGAAGTCATCAAATAAAAACACAAAAAAAAGAAGTCTGTGCATTAGCAGGAATATACAAAGGACAAGCAAATGGATTATAGTGATGAAGCCCTTTCTTCTCTTTGTCTCAATTGCTGTGGACAGCTGCTTACCTTCAATACTTTTGGGCTGCAGCATCCATGATTGTTGTTGTGGATGATGGTTCCATTTGCTTTTGCTTTGTGGGGAGGAGTTGTTCCATTTGAAGAGTGTGCTGATCCCTCATGGGATGTACACTCCTGGAGTGTTGTAACTGAACTAGGACCATCCAAGCTCCCATTCAACTGACACAGCAGACGATGGCTTGATGTACCATGATGACTCCTAGGGTATGAATCCCACGTCACAGGGTCTACCCCAACCTTAAATCCCTTGAATTCACGCCCTTGAGCTTCTTCAACAGCAGCAGACGACACCACCACATTCACATGGCCGTCGTTGTTGCTGCTGCTCCCTCCTCCTATCACCTTCTTCTTCACCATGTCAAAGATCCTCATCTTCCTTTCAGAATGGCATTGACTCCTTGCCAGTTCTCATATGCTCCGACTGCTCATCACCCGCAATCCTCAGCTCAAAACTCTCCAACCAAAAAAAAAAGTACGCTACTCAATCAAGAAGCGAACTCTCCTGTATCCAAGCATAGAAGCTCCTTGAAACCCATGTCCAGGAACACTGAAATGGGCTGGCTTTCAGTACACCCAGTTGGAAACATCCTCCCACTCCAATTCCCTCGAAAATCTCCTCAACTATGAAAACGGATACGTGTTTGCGCCAGCTTATTATACCCACTCACCCACCCACCTGAAGGTAAGGAAAAAAAACAGAAAACGAAGAAAACAGGCGGAGGCTGGCCCGGTGCGGATCTAGCGAGGAAGCAGCAGCAGCAGCTGCGGATCTAGCGAGGAAGCAGCAGCAGCAGCTGCTACTGCTGCAGTCTCATGGCACTTTCGTTTTACAAGAACACGACAAAAGCAGCAACAGTAACAGATGATGATTGCATTAGTTTTGGGCCACCACCCTTTTTTTTTTCCTTCGCCTACCGCTACAGCACAGCTTGATGGCATCAGAAGCGATGTCACAACAATTCTAGCAAATCTTCCTGGGTTGTCTTTTGTGCTTTTGGATTTTTTGGCAATTTCCTACCCGCTCTCCCTTGCCTAACTTCCAGGCACGAGATCCGGCAAGCTCTGGGGCACAAAGACCTGAAGCTGCTGCTCTACCGCTCGCTGGCGCTCGCTGATGCAATGCAAGTGCCTGCCTTGCGTGCCGCTGTTACTTGTAAGTCCAAGGGGGGGGGGGCCGCTCGAACGGGCAGGAATCGGACCGTCCCGTGGCTTGCTCGCGCGTCCTTCCTTGTCGTCCAGGAGCCAGATGCAGCGGCGGCTGCGTGGATGGACAGAGAAACGAGAGTCGTCAAATATCAGACATCCATTCAAGGCCAGTAGTACTACGTACTGTGGTTTTCGAGACTTTGGGGATTCGAACCTGTGATCGATCGACCTTCACAATTACTCAATTTGATTTTGATTTTCCAACAGACTGCCATCTCATTTTAAATCTTTTTTGAGAAAAATGGGAAAAAAAAACCCAATAAAAACTCACCAGATTTCTATACATAGTTCAAGTAGGTAGCCAAAAACATAGAAGGATTTTTATTTTTTTTAATTAAAAAATTATTTTTTTCCGGAACTTGGAAAAGTTCTGACTTCTGTACTTGGAATTGAACTTTGGAACTCTCCTTTCCAACCAGATTTATTTTCTTTTAGTACTTTGGGCATTTTTTTTAGCCACTTTATTGGCTCTGTCCCAAACTTGGGATAGAAGCATTCATTTTGGACGGGTATAGGGAATAAAGAATCTAAAATAGGCTGAATGTTGGATAAAGGTTGTACAAGTGTAAGTTTTTTCTTTTTGCAATGCTCTAGGTTGGGTTGAGTTGGTGGGTTGGGGTGGGATGGGAGCAGGAGCAGGAGCACGGAACACGGAGCACGGAGCAGGAGCACGGAGCAGGAGCAGGAACAGGAGCACGGAGCAGGAGCACGGAGCAGGAGCAGGAGAATCGGGAGCACGGAGCACGGGTGTGCAA
>Ga0116229_10002368_pt1 | contig 30422 bp, 28 predicted proteins | sample S1TSphgellanicum_3_FD_87313 | JGI IMG/M metagenome (GOLD analysis project Ga0116229, IMG submission 87313) | Host-associated microbial communities from peat moss isolated from Minnesota, USA - S1T2_Fc - Sphagnum magellanicum MG | ecosystem: Host-associated > Plants > Peat moss > Unclassified...
AGAAACGAAATCGGACAAAAAATAAAAAATTATTTCAAGAAAATCATCATTGGTTCTTTTTTTTTTTTTAAAAAACCAAAACTGGTGGTTTTTCCTTTCTTATTTTTTTTTTTTTTTTTTCAAAGAATCGAAACCGAGGATTCTTTGATTTTTTTAATATTTAAAGAACTGAAACCGACGATTCTTTGATTTTTAAATATTTAAAGAACTGAAACCGACGGTTCTTTCGAAATTCAAAGAAACTGCTCAACACTGGCCCCATTTACACCACCAACAAACAATCCACCGACCACGAGGAGACCTCAGAGGACTCCAGGGAACCCCGAATGTCAACAGAGTAGGAGCATTGGCCAGAGTGCGGAGTGCACCACGAGCTAACTGCTGACCGTGCAGGATAGATGGCGTGTGTGGACAGGAAACACTTTTTCACTGTGTTTCTTGTCCCCGACCAAACCATGGTGGTTAGCTATGTACTACCATCCACATGCATCTGGTTCCTTACTAGCCACCAATTTTCTTTATCTTTTAAGGTGCATTCACACTTGGTGTTAAGGACTCTGGTGTTAAAGTCCCCTAATGCCAAGCTAGTCATTTAGTGAGGACCCAAACCTATTTACCACAAAGATGATTTTATGTTAAGTTAACATTCACTTAATATTAAACAATCACCTGCGGCTTGGCTTTCATTTTGGTGCATTTCAATTGTGCGTGCTTCTATGAGCATCTCATCTCCTTCAACCTGCTTGTCATTTAGTTTTTTCATTCATTTTTTAAAAATTTGTTTGATGTGTGTAAGTTGTTTTCTATGCATCTTCTTGAAGTTTTTTGTCTTGTATTTGTTTCTTTTCCATTGGTGTTAAGGCATCATGGCATCTCCCACATTGTAGCTATTTCTAGATCTAATGTTGATAAGCCTCCTTTTCATTTTACTGTATTACATCTTGAAGTAATTGGTGATTCTTGTGGGCATTTTTTCAACCTTTACATCAGTTTGCATTTGGATGACAAGTTTGATTTCTTTCCCAATGCCTATACATTAACATATGTTGTTGATCCTTGTAATGAGGTTTTTATTTTTGTAACTTCTCCTCTGCCTCCTCTTGTACCTAATCCAAGTTTTCATTTCAATCTTGATGATGTTGCTTTTACATCTTCTCCTCTTCTTCAAGTTAAATGTGCCTTTAGGAAATGCCTTTAGAAAATGAGGTTGTTGAAAGGATTGATTATGAGTCTCTTGATAGAGAGGTAATTTCAAAATCTCGATTTCTTAAAATTGATGATAAGGAGTTGGAAAATGTTAACAAGGGAAGTCAAAAGTGAGTAAGCACATCAAGCTTTGGGCAATGAATGCATTCAATGAATGGAGACTGATTCATGGATTTGACATGGCGAAATCTATTTCTAATTTGTTTGAATATGAAGGTTTGATCAAGGATCTTGTGGATATGCTATCATCTTTTGTTTTGCAAGTTGCAAAAAAAGATGGCAGCTTATATCCTCCAACCATGTACAATTTTTTACCATTTTTTGAATGTCTTTATAATTGGGTTTCTTTTTTTTTCATCATGTGTTTTTCTTGCTTTTGTCTTGTCTATGCTTCTACAAGTTATGTGTTTCTTTATGTTATTAGGTTTAGGGTTTATGTTAAGGTTTTAGGTTTTAGGTTTAGGGTTTATTTTAAGGTTTTAAGTTTAAGGTTTATGTTTTGGTTATAGGGTCTTATTTATTCTATTTGGTTTTTGCTTCTATCTTGTCTATGCTTTTACATGTTACATTGTTTTTTTCTATTATTAAGTTTAAGGTTTTTGTTTACATTATAGGTTTAGGGTTTATTTTAAGGTTTAAAGTATAGGGTTTATGTTTGGGTTTCAAGTTCTTATTTATTTATTCTAGTTTTTGCTTCTATCTTGTCTATGCTTTTACAAGTTATGTGTTTATTTCTATTATTAAGTTTAGGGTTTTGTTTAGGTGCTAGATTATTCAAATATTTTTTAATTGGTTTGTGCTTTTATAGGTTTGGGTTTCTATTATGTTTCTTGACTTTTTTTTTTTGGCAGCATTCAAGCCTTAATACATGGTATTGGGAGATTTATTAAGCAAAGGCAAGAACAACAAGTCATGGAATCAAGTAAAGCACTTGCAATTCCCTTTAACATATTCATGGATGCAAAATACCACTGAATGAAAGTTGTTAGAGATGAAACAACTTTTCAAACGTTGACAATTAGTCTTGGCAAATCAATCAATACAATTGACATTTTGTCCATTGAAGAAGAACAAAAGATGTTGGCATAAGCGATATGTCAACCTACATTTCCTTTTGGTCTAAATTTGAGATTTGGCTATTTCGACATGTGGACATTTTTCATCAAGGAGTGCTTTGAACTTCGAAATGTTGATTTTGATGAATTTAGTTTTGTTTCACTGCATATTGATGTTGTTTTAAGGTTTTGTCAAGGTGTTTCCAAGAATTGGTGGATTGACATCACCCATAGTTTTGTTGATTGGTTTAGGCCCGATGTTGATTACCAAGTTGTTGATGTTATTTTAAATTTCAACGAACTTACCTATTATTGTCCTACTTCCTGGTTTGTTGATAAGCCTGAACCACATCCATTATTTTTGTGGTCTAAACCTTAATGGAGGTTTTTTTACGATGTTTGGTTCAATATTGTTCCAATTGGTTGGAACCATTTACGTCTAATTGTGGACAAATTCATTCGTGATTTTCCATATTTGAAAGATAAAATACCTTTTAATAAAAATGGCCAAGGTGTTGGAACCACTTGGATGGAAAAAAAACTTGTGCCCTACGAATACGAAATCGAGGTAATTGGTCATTGAGATTCAATTCCATATGGAAAGTAAGTTTTCAATTTTGTTTTCATTTTTTTTGTTTTGTTTTGTTTTTTTTTTTTTTGGTTTTTTATTTCTATCATCTACCTTGTATGTTTTTGTTGTTTGTTGTGCATGTATATATAACCAAATAGATATGCATCTTCGAGATTGGGCCATGCAACATATTATTAGCAAAAAGTTGAAATCTAGTCAACTGCTATGTTATGTCATAGAAGCATTTGCTTATGAGAAAACAAAAGTAAGTAATTAGATTTTATTTTTTAGGTTTTTTTTTTTATTGACAACCATTTTTTGAATGTCATTTTGTTGAAAGTTGCTTGCAAATATCAAAAATTCCTACAACAATTGCAAATTTCATTACAAATTACTTTGAAGTTGATGTAAAAGGACCTGAAGAAGCAAATCATGTTTTTTTTTCTAAAACCAATTTAGGATTTCATGATAATGTTTGTCATATTGTTTGTCATATGAAAAGTTGTTTGATAAGTTTTTGTCTTTCATTGTTAAGGTTGTTTTCAAAATGCAGGTTGGAAAAGACAAAAATGTTGAAGAAGACACAATTTTTATGGAGTTGTTGATATTGGCTTTATGATTGTTTCTGCCACTACAAAAATTGATTGTTATCCTATGAATGATGACCTTTTTGTTACTGTGGTGACTTCTAAATTTGTTGGTAGCCTTCTTTCTATCAATGTTTCTACAATTTCTACTTTTGTGAATACGATGAACAATGTGTCACCTATTGTCGTTTTTGCAGATGAAGAAAATGCATTTATACAAATATCAAATATTGGTGGATTTGTTATTGATCTTGAAGACACATTCTAAAACAAGATGTTTGAAAAAAAGTTGTTCAAATACAAAAATAGGTTATATGCCATCTTTTTGTGGCCACCACTTCATACTGTCAATGTTAACAAAACATTTGGCCATGTCTTCAATAATCGTTAGAATTTTCCTATTAACATTACTTATGTTGATCCGAAATCAATTCCTAGCTTAACATTACTAGGCATTGTTGATAGTTCTTGATTTTCTAACATTCCAATAACATCCTCATTTTTTTAGTCTTTTCGAGATTCTTTTTTTATTGTTGGCAATAAATGGACAGAGGTTCAAGCACATTATTGAGACAAATTGTTGTCTCAACAATAATCTCCTCATTGTAACACATGCACAATAAAGATTTTAGGGGGAAAATGTGGAAAGGATGACAAAATGAAGAACATTTGGATTTCATGAGGTCACTTGTTTTGGATTATGTATGTTTCTGATTTGGGAGCTTTGCATTGATTATTGCATTGGAATAATTCATTTTTTTGAGTTTCTAGAGTTTCTAAGTATGTGGAGTTTTAAGTTTATGTAGTTAAGTTTTTGGAGTTTTTGGAGTTTTAAGTTTGGAGTTCTAGACTTTGGAGTTTTTGGAATTCTAAATTTTATTATTTTTGAGTTGTGAGTTGTAAGTATTTGGGGTTTTACGGTTATGAGTTTTGCAGTTTTTGGAGTTTTTATATTTTTGAGTTTCTAGAGTTTGGAGTTATGAGTTTTGAGTTTTTGGAGTTTTGTTGTTTTGTTGAGTTGTGATTAGTGAATTTGGGAGTTTGGTTTTTAAAGTTTTTGAGTTGTGTTGTTTTGTATTTAGTGAGTTTGGGGTTTGTGCTTTGGGGTTTTCAATGGGGATGAGTGAAATCTAGATGCTTGAACATTGAAAGTGTTGATCCACAATAGTTCTGCCCTAAAAAATCTACATTGTGTATGTGTATTTAAAAAATGATTTTCTTAATTTCTATTGTTGTTGTAAATTTTACATTTTTTGAATAAAAAATGATTTGTGGAATTTTTTTCATGCATCCAACAACATTTGTTTGAATCCATATTGGAATTTTTTAATTTGTACAATTTATAAGTTTTAATAATAAAATTGACTTTTGTGAATTATATATATAACACATGTTTCATTTGTAGTGAAAAGAAATTGAAAACAAAAACTGAAGAAAAAGAAAAAAAGATGAGAAGACATGGAGGAATTTCTATTACGCGTAAGTTATTATGACAACTTGGAGAGTAACTTCCATGTGTTGGAAGTTTCTTTGCCATGCTATCTAGAATTTAAGATTTCTTTGGGCAAGTAAAGGACCAAAATTAACAAAGTGAAAAAAATTGGAATGCTTTAACTTACATAGGTGAAAGCTTACATTCTCTACTTAATTAACAATTGTAACAACAAATGTTAGACATTATATAATTCTTTGGAGGGCAAGTTTGAATAAAGATTGAAAATTATTTGACCTTGTTGAATATTTCGAAAGTTGAACCCAACCCAACACCTATTGAATATAAGAAGCAATCCACAACACTATATTACCAAGATGGATTCAAAATATAAGAAACAAAATATAAATGAACCCCTTGTATACTTATCCTTGATTGTCAAAATCTTTGAAATATTCAAATTGGGCTTGTCAAACCCAATCTTTTTGAATAATTAAAATATTTTAAGTAAAACTTCCCAATTAGTAATTGTAGGTACTAAAACCTTATGGTTGAGAAAAAAATTATGAATTAATCCAAGGTTATGTAATGTCAATGTGTCATTCATGATTGGGGTGCCAAAAAGGAATGACTAATTTTTAAAAGATTTCAAAGGACAACTTTGAATTTTTCTTGTATTTGCATCATTATAATTTTAATAAATTATTGTATGCCAATATATAAAATAATTTCAGGATCAATTAGTAAAAATATTTGAAAATGATATAAATGCCTAAACTACTTGTCTCAAGTAGTCCAAATAAAAATGAATGAATTAAATGATGCAATTGATGTCAATTTTCTTTCATGGATAATTAATTTTTACATTTATGTTTGGCCATGTTCATTGAATGAATTTGATCTCATAATAAACCATATAAGAATTTTGAAAGTAACATAATCCAATTTTTGGGGTTGCAAAGAAAAAGACTTTTTATAGTCTATTTGTTTGAATTTTTGTATTCTTTAGGCTTAAAATTTGTAGCTTGAAGTGTGGGTGACATGTGCAAGAAATAATCATGTCAAAAACATATAAAATTGTTCATACAAGCTGATTAAAACATTTTTTGTATTTATGGGTTGAACCAAAGTTTATGTGCACATTGATGTACACATGTGAAAAATCAACACCACCACATGCATTATTTTAATTTGGACTACTCAATGTTTTTCATTTAAATTTGTATCATATAGATACTAAATTTGTAGAAAATAGGTTTAAACAAGTCTTGATATCCTTTTTCTTTTTTCTTAGAACCCCAACTATGAATGAGCCCCAATTCAAATATTTTATAATTACATACAATTCATACTTTCTTTAAAAGATCCAAATATTATGATGCCATTTGCATCAGCTCCTACTTTCATTATTTATGCTTGTGATTTATACATTGTAAATAAATAAAATATTAAGATAAATAAAAAAATTATTCTTAAGCATTTACATTAGAAATTCATTTCACATGAGAAAAAATTGTAATGGTTTTTATTAGTATAAATTTTTAATCATTTAAAAGAAGAAGAAATGTCCTTTAATAATTAATTATTTTTTTTAATCTTAATTTTATAATCATGAACATAACCTTTGAACAAGGTTCCAAACTAAGCAAAATCCTTCCCCCTTCCCTTATCTTTTCCCCTTTTTATTTCCCTTGCATGTTCCTATCTTATTCCCAATAATGTATCATTATTTATGTCAATCTCAAATTTGATTATAGAATTTATAACATGGGAGTGAAAACGTGCCTTTTCATTTACTTTTCTGAAAAGGTATTAAAATAATTTCAATGACAAAAAAATTGGAGGCACTAGGTGATTTTTTTGGAATTTATCATATGGTCCTCCAATTCCAAAAACAATTCTTATTGTATGGTCAAACATGAACATTTCCAAAGACAATTTCGAGGATAATTTCCTCATTTCCAAATTTAACTACCTCATTTTTTTTCCCCCCCATAATTACTTTCATTCTTATAACTAACTCGCTCTTTCTCCCAACACACCAACATGATATGAAAAAACAAATTAACATTTCCAAATTTAAAGAATCTCATTTCTTTTCTAAATAACTACTTTCATCCTTATAACTAACTCGCTCTTTCTCCCTACCCACCAACATGGATATGAAAAAACAAGTTAACATGCATGTTTTCTCATCATTTAAATTCGATATTGACATAAATAATGATGAATTATTGAAAACCTTATGAAAACATAAAAATAAAATAAATTAACATTTCCAAACTTAAACAATCTCATTTCTTTTCTGAATAACTACTTTCATTCTTATAACTACCTCGCTCTTTCTCCCTACCCACCAACATGGATATGAAAAAACAAGTTACCATGTGTGTTTTCTCATCATTTAAATTCGATATTGACATAAATAATGATGAATTATTGAAAACCTTATGAAAACATAAAAATAAAATAAAATAGTTGATTGACAAGGTACCGACGGGTGAGAAGCAATGCCGAGCTCAAATTATATATATATATATATATTTGGACCAATTGAAGCCATAAAACTTTGGATAGATCCAAAGAATAACATAATTACACCATTACATAATTCCATAGACGAGGACTTAAAAGCCAAAGTTGACACTCTTTTGTGTGTCAATCCCACGTTTTGATCAGCTTTGAGAAATGTGCCAAGTTTTTGGCAGCATCTTGGTGGGCCGGAGGATGGCTGTTGTTGCTTCCTCTTTTCCCAGTTCAATGACAAACAACGCGGATTGAGTAAGTAGCTTTTGCAGTTTAAACTGTTCCCATCATCGCCCCCCCCACGCAGAAATCCACATGGAAAACAAACGTGGTTTGAAATCGTGCTCCCTAGTTCCGAATCCCCCGCGCACGGAACACCCACCCCACCCGCGTCTTCCCTTTTCAGCTCACGAGTTGTCGAGTTCCATCATGATACCCACCCACAAGTTTAGAATTAATTTTTAAAATTTTTGGGTTTCTGAAGTTTTGATATAAAAGAGTTGTAAGAGAGTTTTAGAATTCGTCGAGTTTAAAATTAAAAAAAAACAATTTGTTGCGAGGTGGTTGATGATTTCTTGAGTGAAGGAAGGGAAGGAGAGACGGAAGGAAGGAGAAATCAAAATCATGGGTTCGTCGTCAATGGAGGAATTGTTATCGAAGCAGGAGGAGAAGGAGGAGGAGAGAAAATGGAGTGGGGGAGTAGAACTAACCCTAGAATGTCCAGTGAAGAGTGCATGGGCATTGCAGTCAGATTTCGCGGGTTTACACAAATGGGTACCGACAGTTCGCAAATGTGAGTTAGTGGAGGGAGAGAACAAGAAGGTAGGATGTTTGAGGTACTGCAAAGGAACCTCATGGGTGTACGAAAGGTTGCTGGAATTCGACGACCACAACATGTACATGTCTTATAGGATGGAGAGCAACCACTTCGTCTTTCCCAAAGGCTTCCAAGGCTACGTTTCCAAAGTCCGGGTGGGTCACATCATCATCTTACCTTCCTTCATGTCTCTTCAACTTCCTTGCTTCTTGAAGCTGCAAGAAATCTGTTATCCTTATTGTTTTTCAGAAACAGCAGCAATTCATGAGCCTGTCAATCTAACCCAGAGGAAACACTCCAAAAATCAGGCAGTTCTTTACAATCAAATGTCTACATGTATTTTATCCACCTGTTGCAGCTGCTGATTCAATCCTTTCAATCTACTCCCAAAAGTGGGACTGACTGATGGCATTTGGAATTGTTCTAAACACATTTCATTGCTCATTCTATATTCTTCTATCTGCTCACAAAAAGTAGTAGCAGAGAATTCGGAATGTTTGACACACGTTTCACTGCTGAGTCAATCCTTCAATCCACTACCAAAAATCACATGCATGGTAATTGGAATGTTCAAAACACATTTCACTGTGATTCTTTACCAAAATCAGTTTGTGCAGTCTGATGAATCATGTACTTGAAAAAATAGCGCACACAATCCTGAAAGGCCACAAGGAGGAGTTACAGAGAAACATTGACTTGTCTGTTTGATCCTACAGTCATTTTTTTGGTATGAGAGAACAGTTGCACTAGTTTAATCAAGAAAGTGAACAAAATGGAGGGAAAAAAGGAGAAGATGAGGATGATGAAAGCACCAGAAACACTATCATGTTCTGTAATTGCAACCAGAAAATTGTGTATAACTGAAACTTCCTTTGTGAGCAAGAGGAATTTGAACTATCTACTTCTGTCTGCCTGAGCAATTCCAAGAAAGATTTCTAGCAAAACTCAGTAGTATGGTCCATGAGCTGCTTTAAGTCAGAGAATTCCTTATGGGTTTTAGTTTAGGTGGATGCAACTATCAGAAAACTCTGTATGGATGAACATAAGTAGGACTTACCACCAGTGTGCTCACCCTTAACAGAGCCCACAATCACTCACAAGGTCTTGCTGTGGTGAGTATAGCAGTCAACACAAGGATGTTTCATACTGCCTAGAAAATAGCTTGTAGTTTAATGAATTGAGCTTTTACTGTGTTGCAGCTGCGAGATGGTGGTGAGGGCAAGACTTTTGTTTCCTGGACATACAGTGTCAATCCTGTGTTCAGTCAGACCGAAGAACAGCTCACCAAATTCATGACTGCTTTGTATACCAACACTCTCAAGCACCTTGAAACTGCAGCTAATTTAAGATCCAAGCTCTAGGCTTTACCATGTCTCATCACATATTATTCAATCAAGTAGAAAATGGTCAATAAATCATTCCTCTGCAAAACCTGTGGGCCATTCCACACTTCATCACAGCATGTGGCAAGAATACTCAAGAGGTAATTTACTTCAAAGCAAAGAAGTAGCAATTGTCGGAATAGGTATGTTTTACCTATGCTTGAAATGTACAACTATCCATAGACAAGTTTTTACCTAGCAGATGATCATCATATTTGTCAGCAAGGCAGTCTCACAATGTGGCAATGAACTCTGTGGACTTGCCTTCTCTTGTAAACCTCTGGAGGGCAAAGGGTTTGCTCACTTGAGAAATGTGGCTATGACTATTAAAGCTTCTCCTGGACTTGACCATTTAATCCCCAAACTAGCTCCCAGTCCTCCTCCTGCATGCTGACTGCTCCAGTTCTGCACGTGTGCTGAACTTAACAATGAATAAATGGAAAGTCATGCTGCACATTGCGTATTACCTACAAATACCCAGCACCTGATGAAACTCCATTGCACAGAAAAAAAACCATTGCATTATTTTGTCACAAAGCTCAAATGGTCCAAATCCTTATCACTTGTGACAAAGCTCAAAATTTGCAATTGACAGACACCAGTTATCTTCTACCAATTTACATCAAGCAGAGAGTTGTTTCTAGCATCTTCAAGTGCAGCTCTACAGGAGAACAACAAAACCATTTTCAGACAATTCAAGCAACAAAGTACACTCTGCAAAAAATTGATATCTAACAAATATTTCATGGTTCATGATAACGAGTTTTGTCAATTCAGTCTTTTCACAGCCTCATTCCCAGAGAACTTTCAACCCTATTCTGCACTGTGGTGTGTCATTTGAGGTCATGGTGACAACACAACCTCAGATCCATCACAGATCCTCCCCACTGTCTTCTTTTGATCCTGAAAAAGAGTAGACAATCATTACTTCTCGATTCAAATGGGCATCCATGTCATGCACACCACAAGACCAGAACCAACACTATCAAAACTAACAAAGTTGCACACATGAAAACATATCTTTCATAAGAATAGAGAAATCTCCATTCTCATGATGAAGAAGAAACAGCAAGGTTAACTAACACTTCCTCAGGAAGCCACAGAAAGAACCAAACAAGGGGAAACAAAAACAAAACGAAAACAAAAAACACACACTGGTATGAACAAAAGTGAAAACATGCACACAAATCAAACAAGGTGGTTGTTTTGTGTTTTTGTTGTGGTTTTGAGATTGAATTCCTGTGGTTTGCAGGTGAGTATTTTTGAAACATGAAAGACAAGACTCCAGAGCCACACCAATAAACATAAAACAGTCACAACTCCATTCAAATTTGAACTGGGTTCCAACAACAAATATCGGAGTACAAAAAACTAATTTCCTGCAATAAATACCTAACAACCATCCTTGTGTCAACCCTGCCTATTTTTGTCTTGTAAGATCTCCAATTTCCTACTCATTTTATCCCTGTCTTGCATGCAGAGCTGTGAGCGCTTGTATTTCACTCTAGCTCTCGCCCCTTGAGTTTTTGAACTTGCTACTCTTTCTTTGTTCTTCCTCTCTGTATGTGTAGCACTCTCTCTGCTACCTAGCACTCCCTTCTAGCCCCTGCTCTGTAAAGCAAGCCATACATACACAGGAATGTCTTTCCATCTTCTCCATGCTACATGCCACTGCACATAGGTGAACTGTTTCCATTGCTGAGATCCCAAGTAACAAATCCACATACCCAAAGGCTTCTCTCCTTGAGGACATCAGTTTTTTAACCCAGCAGTGAAAATGATCTGCAATGGGCTGCTGCTGATGATGGTTGGGTGCTGCAAGCAATTAAAAGCATTGCAGATTTATCAATAAAACTTGTAATTCATTTTGCTCATGAGAAAAATGTAAGCAAATAAAAGCATTGCAGATTCATCAACAAAATTTGCAATTCATTTTGCTCATGAGAAAAATGCAAGCAAATTAAATCATTGCAGATTCATCAATAAAATTTGCAGTTCATTTTGCTCATGAGAAAAATGCAAGAACATAAAATCATTGCAGATCCATTAATAAAAATTGCAATTCATTTTGCTCATGCAAAAAATGCCAGCAAATAAAATCATTGCAGATTCATCGATAAAATTTTGCCATGCATTTTGCTCGTGAGCAAAAGGGCATGCAGTTTCTGTTATAGCATCACATCCTCTCTCTCTCTCTCTCAAAACATTGAGTCTTGAACAGGACAAGAAAGAATGAAGGGCTTGAACAAACATACATACCCCAAGATCTGTTGAACAAGATAGATGGGGCATTTTCTGCAGGTAAGCGCAGATGCAGTGAAGGCAATCTCATGCATCTGACCTGTGTTGATGATGACTCTGCTCTCACTAGCAACCACGGTCATCTCCTCCCTGGTGGTGCCGGCAGGTTTGCCCGTCTGAAGCCTCCTGCAAACAGCAGCAGAGTTGTCGATCGGACACTGATCTGTTGCGAGCATGAATTAGGATTTATGAAGCATACTATGACAAAGAAAGGAGCGATGGAGAATGTGTGCAGAAGCAAAGATGGTTCTTCTCGACATCTCCTTCAGTCAGATAGCCAAGAAAGAATTCAACGCAGTCCAAAAGAAGGGATTGACAAACCAGCCGCATAGAAACACACAAAAAGGAATGCCGCTGCAAAGACAACAATTTACAGCTCAAGCTGCTGCGGAAACAGGAAGAAAGAATGCTCTCAGGCTTTTCAATTCAGTGCCAGATTCAAACGGGAAATAGTACACGATGGAGCTACAATTCTACGGCGTTCAATGAACGATACTTCTTTTTGTTTTCTACGTAACCTGTGGCAATAACACCACGGGAGAGACTGAAGCAGGACGTGGACGGCCGACTGGAAGCCTGGAGGAAGCTAGGCGTGACTTGGAAAGAGAGTCGTTCATCAAAGCGGCCCTGGCTATCATGAGGCCCAGCGGACGCAATGCATCTTCCACAGCGCCATGGGGAGCCCATTCCTTGAGCTTCTCTTCGCCAGGCCAGGTTTCAGGAATCACAACTTTACCGGACATTTGCTGCCTAAACAGCTGGATCCTTTCCCTCGGAGACATCATCTCCAGCCTGGCTGCTTCCCATGATGCAGCATCCGTCACGGTAGAGGAGGTTTGAGGAATCACACGATCGCTGTTACAGTCCCGGAAATCCGAATCTTTGGCAATAACCCTCACAGATCGATCCGCACATTGATGTGATCCTGTATTGGTTGGAGCCTCAAAAAGACAAGCAATAGATCTTGCTACATTGCTGCTGCCTACGACGTCATGCTCACTGCAGCACTGTGAAGAAGAGGTGGATGACCGCGACGTCTGAACAACCAGTCCATCACACGACCTTAGCTCACTACAACAACAACGATTCCACGGCCCTGAAGAATAAGCTTCAACAGGCATCGAAACTAAACTAAGCTCTCTGAATTGGAGTAACGGAGGCGCGGAATTACTAGAGCCCTGGACGACTACATGAATCGAATCATCAGCCGTCGCTCGCTTCTTCTGCATATAACCCCGATCACGCTCTCCTACCGTGGCAGCAGCATCCAAGCTTCTCAGTTTCTCACAAGAAGAACTCGCCCTCCGGTTACCCGCCTCATGATCATCAAGTCCCGCACACATATCGCCTCCTCTCTTTCACTCGCCGGATCAATCCAGGCTGCACATAAACAACCACGGGACTCTGCAAACAGTTCGGAGTCGGACTTTGGACGGATCTACATACTCTTTCTTTAGCAGATCGCAATTCAGCAGTTGGAATCACCTCTCTTTTTCTTGAACACTCTCACTTCAAGAGATTCGTGCGATTGAAGTGCTAATCATTCTCCAGATCAATCAGAATCCGTGAACGACAGACAGATAGTGCAGCAGCAGCTAATGCGTCCTGAATCCACTTCCGACGACGATTATGACGGCGACTTCAGCAAGCTTCCACCTGCACCAAAGACATCAAAATGAACGCACAAAATGGAGAGTTCTAACCGGAATTTTACAGCGACGAAAAAAAGAATTTGCGAAGAAGAAGAAAAAGAAGGACAAGAAGATGAGCACAGGTAGTAAGAGTTGCATTTGCTGCTGATTTATTGCCGTCAAAACTTCCAGACAATAATATGTGTTATATATTTTTTGAAAATTAAAAAAAAAGGTGCATTATCAACAGGAACAGAAAGTAAAACAAGAAACGAGGAACGAGCACAGTTGATTCTGACGAAATAGTCGGGAGATTTTTTTGCGAGTATTTTTCTTCCCTTGCGACGACGCTGCGACATCAGCTTCGGGAGAATGGAAACCCCGGCGCGGTGAATCGACCAATCACAAGCCTCGCGTTTTTTGCTCCACATGCCCGTTCTCTGGTGTCTACACATGCCACGTACCTACCTATATGGCCGCCCCGCGCGGGGCTCGAACTCTCTCGTTCTCTTGAGTTCCATTCTGTTCCCGGGACGACCACCCTGTCCCTTTCTCTCACGGTTGGGTTATTCATGAACGTTCCCAGTTCCCAGATTCCACGCCATTCCCCCACGTTTACACGTTCCCTTATACCCCCCCTCCCCCCCCCCGCTTTGCCCCCTTTTTCTTTCGGCCGTCTCCTTGGCTGACGGTGAAAGGCAATCGCCGTTCCAATTGGCGAGCAATCACCGTTCCATGAGCTCGGTAAGTCTTTGCCGTTCAATGCACTAAGTAAATCTTCGCCGTTGGACGATGAGAACGGTAAAAATTTGGCCGTTCGATGAGCGGGGCAGTCATCGTCGAATCAGCTGCACAATAATTCCGTTCAAGTTTTGGATAACTAGAATTTTAAATGAAAAAGATTTTACTTAGTCAGCGAGCATGCTACCATGGCAGTTAAACTATAGAAGGTAGAAAACGAAGGGAAAACTAACTCTTGGGTTAGTCCCTGTGGTTGTGGTTTTGCATAGTCAGCGAAGAGGAGGGGTGGGATGGCTATTAACACATGCGAAATAACCAGACCCCAGGTTATTGTGTATGGCCGCAGTGAACCAGAACCCACCAGTGCATCCATGTGGATGGATGGTGCACAGATGGGTTGTACCTTTTTCGTCCCTCCCTGTCCCTGGGCTAACCAAGGTCGTTGACCTCCCTCAGTCCAGGTTAGTTTTTTTTGGGAACTTTTTTTGTCCTCACCCCAGACGCCTGCCCAAGTCTCACCTACCTACCTACCTACCTACCTACCTTCATTTAGACTACCTATCTATGCACACTAGTCTCCTCCCTCCCCCACCTACCCACTCACCACCCAGTTACCTACCTACTCACCCACACATCTACTTACCTACCCACCCACACATCTACCTACCTACTTATGTACCTAGGCACTAAATCTTCACCAAGGCGATGAGGACACATGATGATGAGGATGTTGCAATTTACTAAGTAGGTTGCTCCATCACCCTTCCTACCTACCTACCAAACCTTGTAACCTCACAATTGCCAAAAGCAATGTTCCAATGACTCAAATGAAGGTATTAAGCGTCATAAATTATATGGTCATCAAAATAGTTTTGCATGTGCAACTAGAAAAATGCAACTAATCATAGATGTATAAATGTATATAACCATGTTATATAAATTTTATAATCATACCATACATACAATTCAAATATTGTCGCATGCAATTAATTACATGTTGGTTGCAATTTGTCCAAGGCAATTGTAAAGAATTTTAGTTGCATGCGACAATTGCAAAAGCCCAATTTTCTTCTAGTGTCGATAGGGTAATGCAAATGCACTAGATTATTTTGTTGGTAGGCAATACCCTTAGTAACAATTTGATTTATTGTCATCTCATTTAGTTCATCAATGCACTACCCTAATGATATCATTGAAAATACCTTATCTAACCCAATTCACTTTTGCATTACCACCAAGGTTATTCAAGGTAATGCAAATGTACTAGATTAATTTACTATTTTGCAATACCACCAAGGTTATTTTATTTTATTTTATTCCATTTAACTCATTTAATACCCATAGAAATTGCTTGGGATTTTGGCATTGTTGCATTACCTACATCTAGTGATGTTAACCCATCATTTTGCATGTGAGTATTGGGAATAAATTATTAGGTTTTGTTTATAATTCATTTCAATTTAATTAAAATGAATGTTTTGCATACCATATTAAGTAAAGTTTAATCAATTGGTAGTTACAAATGCATGGAACATGATATATTTTTTTGTGGTCCCTTCCTTCAAATCTAAAGCACTCCCTTACTCTTAAGACATCTTGCTATGGGGATTTGCCTATTTCAACATAGTTTCATGCCAATATTTCAACCGACTAATTGAATTGCCCAAACCATCCTCCACTCAACTCAAGACCATGCTAGGGTGCATTGATTCACTGGGATGTGTGACACGAAGGTTTCAGATCTTTGATGCAACAATTTGTAGATGTGATGTTACATAGCCACAAAGTTGGACACTAGCTGACTATTACACTTGTGGGTGATCTTGGCCATTGTATCCTATAACCAACATAGGATTCACTCCATGGGGGTAAATGACCTTTCGGTCTTTTGATTGTCAACACCATCATAAGAAAAGGGGCCATTTGCTAGGTTTGCAAAGATTGCCTTAAACCCATTATGGTTGGTCTCATACCATGTGCCACAATACTCAATGATATTGTCCAAAGTAAGGTTGGTACATGTCATGAAAACAACAATTTGGTGCTTGCACAAATTGTTGCACAATGCCCACTCGCATGTGCAAGATGCATATTCAATGAAAGGGGCATGAAGATTATAAATGACACCAAGATGGTGTTGGTTTTGCACCATTCATGCACTAACATTGGTATTGCCCAAATCACATCGATGTGTGGGATCATGAATGCCTTCTCCACAATTGCTACCATAAATTGTGCAAGAACCTTGTTTTTTATGAACCCTTGCCTTTCTATTTCTGCTTGATGCATATAGTATTGTGCCACAATTGTAATTAGCCTCCACACCAACCAATCAATGCGACACCCCCTAAGACCTTTTGTTTCAAAAGATAATTTTTATTTCAAAGCCCCATGGTAAGATTCTATGTTACTTTGGGTATCATGATTTGAGTGTGGCACTCAACAAAATCCCACCATCCACAAGTCTAGATGGACATGCACATTGCATATGATGGCCATGGGTTAGTTTTTATGGGTTTAAACCCAACAAAATAATTCATATTACATTCACAAACCCATGGATCTTGGCAAACACATTAAGGTGGGTTGATTACTTACCAAGTTGGCAATAGTACACCCAAAAAGATGTAGTCCATGAATCATTAGGTTTAAGGTTATCAAAGGTGTCCACCACCTTCTTGCTCCTATGTGCTTTGAAAAATTTAATCATTTCTCTAGGTTTGATGGACATGAACATCACAGTGTGTAAACAGTTTCACCTCCACACCTTTTTTTTTCCATGAACTATAACTACCATGCTTTTCAACACATGTCAAGCACAAAAGAATATTGGGACATGATCTCAACTCCACACAATCTTGGATTACACATAGAGATCAAATTTTTTAAAAATAATTTTGAAACATAGTGGCATCCATTCCTAACCAAATGCAAACATGTGTAAACTATGAAAATATAACAAGACAAAGTAAAACCCATTATAATGCTCATAACTCTTATAGATCATCATTCATAATGAAACATGATGGTTTCCATTTCAATTTCTTTGCTACAAGTTTAATCCATAATGGAATCAATCATTCCACCAAATCTTTGCAAGTTTGTCGACTAGTGATGACCCAAGCATTTGGCACCTTAGTGCAATGAAACTCAAATGCCATCAATGTGAAGAGCTGGTACTTCACATCAGTGGTGCCAAATGTGGCATCCATACAAATAACCTTATTATCATCTAATTAGAGCATGGCCTTGAATTGCATAGGTGTTTGGATCCCAATGTTAAAGGGGACTTGAATCCCCACCTCACATGTGCCTTAGAAATAAAATACATCATCTGGGTGAACACATACCTATGATTGAATAGAAATTGTCAGGTTCCTATGTAGCCACCAATTACCATTCTGGTGCTTTTGGTCCAAATAAATAATGTCTTATAATGTGATGAAATCATCTCGAGTCACGGGTTCCCTTGCAATGACCTAGGCCCACCAATTGCCATGTGTTTGCCATATATTTGTTTCACCATGTACCTTAACCCCAATTGGCTCCATATGTAGTCCTTGAGTTTTTGTGATGTATGTAAAACATACAAAAACATTCTTGAAATGGATTCAAGGTCGTGTGCACCATGTATGAGCTCTCCATTAGCTCAAGTGTGTGTTCAATGGTAGATGGTGATCATTGCAACCTCAGGCCATGTGTATAGTTTGCTTGATCGAAAAGTGGGCCAAACAACCACATTTTATGGACCTTGTGTGGTTGAGTTCTCCACAATGATCTTCTAGCCCATACCCCCATTGATACCTACAAAACATAATCCAATTACACTAGTTTACACAAGGACATGTGATATATCATTTAAAACGTCAAAAACCCAAATTATAAGAAATTATATTACACCAAGTATGTCCAACATGATTCTTAATTATTGGTTTCCCAATTTTTTTTTCAGGGCCAAGTTTTTACTTTTGTTCCATTCAATAGGGTGCATATCCACTTGTTCATCCTCTAAAAACTTCAATACCCTTGCATGGAGAATACACACAATCTCAATTACCACCTTGTTCTCGCCTCCATGCATAAACCCATTTTTCCGCACTAAATCCACATTGGAAAAAGGGTGATTTTACTAAGTTTTGGACTTGAATGGATTGAAACAATGGAATTCACCCCATGCTAGTAATCCCACAAGAAGTGGCTCTACAATAATAGATGTACCCTAGTTCATGTCAATATTATTGTAATCTTGGTATATTAACCCACAATTTCATTTTCCCACAATTATTAGACAACAATACATTCACGTATCACCTAATTCATCGTCAATTTTATTGTATGTGTCCATGCACCAATTAACATGATTGAGTGCCCTAATAATCATTTACAATTATTACTTATTTCAAAAAAATTATTGAAAATTAACCCTTAAACCTTACAAGAAAAAGATAAGGGATATCATTACTTGATATGGTATGCGTTAGATCAACTATCCCCAAATAGAGATCCAACCTTCACTACACCTTTAAAAGCCCATTGCATTCAATAATGAGTGAAAAAACATTATGAATCCTATCTAACAAATGATTACATGTGGGAAAAAATTCACTACATTGAAAATGAATGTTAAAACCCTAATTCCTTACAACCAAATTTGTTAGTTTTATAGTGGTTACAAATGTGTCTTAATTTTCATCAAACCACGGACCCCTTAATAGTGGTATTGTATGAACCCAAACCTTAAACAAATGCAAATTCCCAAGTTGGGAAATGAATGATAGATTCAAAATAAGAATGGAAAAAATACCTTAATATCGATAAACAACTTTAAAAGGGGTCGTATCCATAAAATAAACATTGTCATAATAAACAAAAAATATATATAATTGCACAAAAGGTGAACAAAGAAATCAAATAAATAAATCACAATCTTTTAACCAGTTAATTGTGGTGAAAAAAATATAAAACCATATTCACATTTCAAAACTTGAATGAAACAAGGAGGAAGTATTATTCATACCTCTTGTGAGGTAGGAGTTAACTTCCCTCTCCTTCAAAAGAGAATAAATGAATTGAACTTACTACATATATGTTCTTCAAAATGAAAGGAATTCCAAATCCTACCTAAATTTTTCATATTTTATATTTAATTAACATTATGGTAGGTGTGTGCCTTGCATATTTGATGTCATAAAAAGATTAGGGGCACCTTCCAAATATCTATATATGCATTAGATGGGAAAAATATAAGTAAGTTGATATGTACAATATGCATTTATTGAATCAAAATGGATGCATACCCCAAGGAAATTGTGTTAGTAAATTACTATATCCAAAGGCAATACTCAAATTTGACCATTAAATAGTTGATGATCAAATTTGCCCATGATACTCACATTAGGTAACTAAAAATTAATGTAATTTTATTTTAAGTATGTAATATTGGTAAGATAGTCACGACTATAATCTCATATTCCAAATTGCACATGCAATAACTTTAAATAAATGGGGGTATATTTTAATGAAAAGACCTTTATATGGGTGGTGCACATTATATTTAATTGTGACCTTGCATATGATTATAACAAAGGCATTTAATTAAATTGCAATACCGTCATATTAAGATTAGGCATGGTGGATATTGTTTCCCAATGTTCAAGGGTATTACATGGTCCTAAAAAAACTCGAGAGCCATTTGTAGTACCTTCATGGTTGGCAGAGGTTTAAGGTTAAGGTTGGTGAATTTCTTGATGTCCTTAAGGTAATGTTTAGTTCCAAAAAAAACTAGAGATTATGTGATACCTTAATGGATTAGGGTTAAGGTTGGGGAATTGTGTTCAATATTGGTCCTAACAATATTGTTCAACCCCCAAAAAAACTAGAGCGTATGCAATACTATAATGAATGTATTACATATAAGGTAAAGGTTGGCACATTGTGTTTCACACCCTTTTAAGTTTATGCAATACCTTACTTGGCTCATTAAGTTTAAGGATGAGGTTTGCATATTATGATTGGCATTGTGTTGAGGGTATTGCATAGATAAAATAACAATATGGAACTCATGTCATACCCACATGTGTATATTGCAAGTAATTTTGGAATGATCATTATGAAATATGACAAGGGTATTGTAAAAAAAAATTCCTTAAGGTTTAATTGGACTTGCACAAATGTTCGGACTACATATGTAATACCCTCATCTACTAGCAGTACATCTAATCAATTTTTTTGCTCAATGCTTGATGCACATACACTCCATATGGATATTTGCAAATTTCAAACTTTTTTCAAGCATATGTCCTTGCATACATTTTTTTCCAATGCCAATGGGTTATGTCCATGGAGCCTATATTAGCCAAAAAATGTGGCATGGAAAATTCATGGATGTCATAAACCACATGGTACAAAATGTGTATTAGTCCAAAAATGGGATGCCAAACTAAAACCCGACCAAATGATCATGAAAAATGATTTATGTCTGCAAATCACTTCATATTTTAATTGCTCTCATTTTCGCTAAAACTAGAACTATCATTGAATAATCCATTTACATTCTAATAATGAGTTGTTGCATTATGTGCAAGTTGAACATATTGTTGTGTGTATAGGTGTCAATTTGCCAAAATTGTTTTCATCGCATCCACTATGAATGCCTCTTTAGAGGTATTTTGAATCCTAAGGTGAACATACACACAAATCAATGAATATAATTTACCAACACAAGTTTCAAACATAATGCAAATTTCAAATGAAAATTGAATGTGGGATCACTTATCGACCATGAACCATCTTCATTTCATGATAATGAACAACTAGAGTGATCTCCTTCTTGTGCTCCTTTTTGCTTGAAGATATCGTTCAATTCTAACTATTCCACACCTTGCTAACTCGAATTAAATCAACAAGATCATTGTCCTTTCTAGTTTGGCCATCACATTGGGGGGCATGGACCCCACACCCCATGTAAGAATGCCCAAAAAAACAACTTGGAAGAACCCAATCTTACCAATGTAGGTTTTGATGTTGGTCTTATTCATAGTGCATCACTTTTTAACTGATTCCACTCATGTGTGGCATAGGCTTTTGCTCCAACAATTGCCTTTTGCTCATTACAATGAAATCTAGAAAAAGGATTGTTCAAGACTTGTGCATTCATTGATGCATGGTCTTTTGGATGTGGCCCCTTTTATTGGGTAGTAGGGCACCCAAGCTTCCTTGATTCTATGGAAATATCATGCTCTTGACGCAAATGTTTCACAAATAAATATTTGGTTGAATAGGATGCATTGCAAGCTTCAACCTTGCAAATAAACCTATCTCAATCTTTCTCCCAAGTCACACCTTCCTTAGCAATCCCATGTGACACATTTGCCGACCTTGAATTAGTAAAACCAAAAAAAAAACTGGAAATTTTTGAAATGTTTAAACATATTATAAGAAATGAAGGTATTGCACTTGACAATGAAAGTTAGAGATAAGGCCATGAGGGTAATGCCATTAAAATTTGGCAAAAAAAACCCCACCCACTTTTTCAATGTGAAAAAGTCAGTGGGGCAAAGAATTAACTAATGTTGATGTGCAGGAAGAATGAAAACTACAAGTGATTGTTCAACTTGTTCTTCTATTGTAAGAACATTTGTTTGTTGATGTTCTTTTGCAACAACATTTGGTTGCATTTGTTCATTTGCAACATTTGGTTGATTTGTCACACCTAGAGCTTACACTTGTTCATTTGCATCAGCAAGTTCATTTACTGCATCTAAAACTTGCACTTGTTCATTTGCACTAGCACTATAACTTGGCAACTTGGCAAGTTGATTTGCCACATTTGTTCCAAGTAGCATCGGTGCATAAAAAATGATTTGAATAGCTTCTCTCTGATAATATTGCTTGAACTTTTTTCAAGTTTGCATCATACAAAGAATCAAAGTAAAAGCACCAGGATTAGAGCAAGAGAATTAGGAGGAGAACACCATGATCAAAATAATAACATCGGGATTAGAACAAGAAAAGTAAGACGTGAACATTAGGATTAAAACAACATCACAAACTTAACATCTCATGACATAGTAATGGACATTGTACAAAATTTGGACATTCATGATTGATATATTTCACGCACTAATATCATGCATTGAAAACATATTTGACACATAGATTTATAGGAAGATGCAAAATTCCTATGACATTTGTTCATTCATAGGTTTGTACATCATCTGTCAACACATTTATTCATATGAAATGTGTTTTCAATGCATGATGTTTGTGTGTAAAATGTATGAACTTTGCACAATTTTCATTATCAATTTGTTGCATGTTAAATTTGTGACAAAAAGTATCAGGAGGAAAACACCAAGATCAAAATAAGGTGCCAAGAAGAGAACACCAAGATTAGAATAAGAGCACCATGATCAAATCGAAAGCACTAAGAAGAGGACATTGAAATCAAATTAAAAGCACCAGGAAAAGAGCATGAAGATCATACCAAAAGCACTATGAGGAAAACATTAAAATCAAGTCGAAAACACCAAAAAGAAAACACAAGGATCAAATTGAAAACACAAGGAAGAGAACATGAGGATTAAATCAAAATCACCAAGAGGAAAACACTAGGATTAGATCAAGAACACCATGAGGAGAGTATTAGGATTAAAACCGGATTACAATATTAGAGCTAGAACACTAAGAGGAGAGCGTTAGGATCAAATTGAAAGCACCAAGACTAGGATCAAATCAAAAGCACCAGGATCAAAGCAAGAGTATGAAAGCACCATGATCATGAGCATACATGATTGAAGTGAACAAGCATTGCGATGACAAAGTTAAGAAGGCAATGACCCCAACCACAACCATGATGGTGAACAAAAGTGTTGTGATGTTGGAGCCAAGAAGGCAACGATGGCGACCATGGATCAAGAGCGTTGCAATTGTGGAGCTGGCTTGAGTGATGCTAGAAGAACATGAAGGAAGGTCAATAGGAGAAGGGGGCCAAGGTGTAAGGTTTAGGGGTTGGTAGGAGAATGGGGTAAGTAGGTAGAGGTGGGCCTAAGGTAGGTAAGTCCAAGGGGGAAGGGGGTTGGTAGGTAGAGGTAGGTAGGTTAAATTCAATGGGAACATAGGTCGATAGGCAATGGTGGATATGATGGAAGGTTGACTGTTAGGGTTAGGGAGGTGAGGGAACTGAAGCCCAATAGAAAACTGTTTGGTGACCACTTATCATCCATCCATCCTTCATCGTGCAATGGTGTGTGCTGGTTCACTATGGCCCGTACACTGGGCTTCCCACCGTATGTACCTACCTAAATCATTAGGCCAGATTAAGGCCCATATATTGGGCCCTCCCGTCATTTGGGCCGGGTTAATGCCCTGTTGCCAGGGCATTACCTTCCACTTAAAGTCTTTGTACCTTGTCCAGGACCTTACAAAACATGTAAAAGGCCCTGTTGACAGCCTAGATGGGATCCTTACACATCATAAGTTGTCCTCCATTATGATAACACACCCTAGTTGGGACCTTACAAAATCTTTAAGGCCCTGTTACACTCTAGTGAGGTCCATATGTGCCCCCTATTTGGGCCCCACCTTGAGCTCTCATTGGTTCAATGACTCCATATAACCCTTCACTGTTTGGATGAAAAATTCATAATAGTTCTCTTCATGGATGAAAAGGAGGCCATCTCAATTCTCATGAAGGATGATGGAACATCTGCTAACAAAGCAAAGAATGGACTTTTTTTTTTTGTTTTTATCCTTCAAATGCTTTTAGTTTTGACAAGCTACATTTATGGTCACACTAATGTTGTAAATGTCCAACATTTAATATTTTTACTATGAGACATGATTATCAATGTTGGGCACGTATATCTTTTACATGGATAATATACCCATTGAGAACAAATAAGGTATATTATTTAGTCTAACATATTTCTCTCAAATTAACATATCTAATTGAAGTGCATATTCAAAGGTATGTAAATTTCAAAAAATTCTACCCTATTCATAACCGTGGATATATGTAAGAAAAATTTATATTTATATCTAACGTCGAATATGTTTGACATCTGGGTAAAAAAAATTAAGGTAAATGTTTTAAACTCTAATTTTAAAAATTAATTAAATGGGGTGTCTCCCAAGTTTCTATTTTGTGAAAATTAATTGAAAAAAAAAAACGAGTTTTAAAAAATAAATCCAAAATTTAAGTTTGTATATGAAGATTTAGTGTCTTCCTTTTGAGCCCAAGTATATACATGGAAAGGTGAGAATTTTGGATAAAATTGGGAATAAAATTGAAGATTGTTAACATGTGATAAAAGTGGACATGTAGGAGTGATAAATGTGATAAAAATATATTTCAAATGAAATATACCCTACTTTGAAGGGTCATAATTTTCACATTACTTAACAAAATTAAATAATTCAAAAGCCTACTCGAGCACCCAAAGATGAAGTACAAATTATTTTAATACTTTGTCACCTACTAAACATTAATCATGATGTTATTATCTTCTAACACATTAAGTGTTCATTCATAATCATGTTTACATTAGTCAAGGATAAATCAAACATGTCGTGCGTTCCAAGGTTGGTGCCTTTCAATTATTGTTGTCAACATACTTACAACACATAACATAAAAAAATTTATTCATGTGCAAAACATAGGAATCCAAGACAACAAAAACTTCAACAAATTTCTTGCATAATAAGAACACATAAATATATAAAAAACACAACATAACTATGGTGTGTTTCAAAATCCAAAAAATTGGATTATGATCACCCACCGTCCCACTTATCTTGAACACCAAAAAGCTGAAATTGGAACTGATTCATACTTACCCCAAATTACCTACAATAACTAGGATAAAAATCTATAACTACAATAAAACTCTTAACAAACACTTTGATTCTTGCATTTTGACATTGGATTTGGCCTTTCATTTTTTTTTAAATTGAAAAATGTGGAAAATTTATTTTAATTTTAACTAAATAAATAATACACAACCTTGTGAAAGAAAGGCCAATTGAAAAATGAAAGGCCAATAGTGCAATGCTAGCTTATAATATTAATCTACCACAATTAGTGGGTCAAAGAGAACTAAAAGGCGAAGCCATGTATGAATACTATGAAGGGCAAAGTTCCATCAAATCACTTTGCAATTTTTCATGAAGGAATAAACAAGGTGCCAAGTCCTCACAATGAATAAGGCATTGTTATATTTGCAAATGCAAAAGTCAAGTGTAGTAGAAGTTGAAAGCAAACTATTGGAAATTATGGACAAGCTACACTAAATTTTTTTATAAATAAATAAATTATATATATATATATATATATAAAAGTGAAGACTCACAACACACCAAATTTGGCATGTGCATTAAATTCCTTTTTCAGAATTTTGATTTGTTTTGTATTGTGTGCTACCATGATCCACACTAAAAAGTGATGCTTAATCCCTACAAGTGTAATCCCTATAATTTTTCAAAGAAACTTATATTGTGCTTATTATCCATTTCTTGTCCATTGATTGTTAAGCCAAGAAAGTGTTATAAGCAATTGGTGATATTGTATGCTAATTTTATCAAAACTTGAAGTAAGGAGGATCTATTGATGAGTGTGTCATTAATATTTCCTTCTCATTCTCATTCAATTTGTATTTTTTTAATATTGAAATTCAATCCTTATGTATTTGCCACATTTATGCACTATGGTGTGAATGAATCAACATATATATATTTAATGCATCATGACGGTATGAGATTGAAGATGCTTACAAATATTGTTCTCTTTGCCAAAACTCCTGAAAATGCTCAATAATCAAACAAAAGTGTATGCAACCAAGAAGCATATCTAATCATTATTCATTGTCATTATTTCCTCAACTCTTTTCGATGCAACCCAAATCATAGAAGCCCACATCCTAGTGGTTGCAAAATGGTTATTGCCATCAGAAGGTCATTTAGATCTCAACATGTTTCCAGGGTTCATGTTTGCCTAATTAAGACCAAGGTACTCGAGGCTACGCACATGAACCATTGATTTTCACTCAACCTATTGTTTTCACAATAGAAATTTCATTTCACATGTTCACAACTTGAAAGGACTACTTAGTCTGTTTCTAGATCATCTAAACTCTTTAGTGAACCTCATAAATCTTTTGGGAGCTTGCTTTGCTTGCTTGATGATACATTTGAGTTCAAGAATGCCTTCCCAGACACACAAAAGATGTGTTGTCATGTTGAAGACCATTTAGAGGCTGGGTCCAATCTCCACTAACATTTTCTCATCCAAGACTTTTAGAAAGAGATAATGGTTTCTTGAAATCTCTGTCTCTCTCTCAAGATTGACACATTCAACATATTCATCATCATCATCATCATAAACAGTTCTGTGTAAGAAATTTTACACACTAAACATTTTGTTTATCAAGTGTTGGAGCTTGTTGGAGTTGTGACACATTAAACCCATCCAACCCCCCTTTCTGTGTCCCTTGCTGCCACTGAAATCGTGGCTCATCGTATGGAGCTCTGACGTCACACTCATTGTATCCAAATCCCCGTAGGTAGTGCACCCAATGTGATAGCTACAAATGTATAGCACATTCAGCTTCAATAATCCTGCAGTAAAGTCATCTACACAAAAGCTGACATTGAAGGATTGAATGTCCAGTATGATTTGAAAAACTGTGAGAGAATGCACTGCCCTACCATCACAGCCTAGCCAGACAGGTATGAACATGATTAAGTGTTCAGCTGATTTTCAAAGTGCAAGATCGCCAGGTTTGTGTGAGTGCAAGCCACCCATCCTGTGAACTGCATCATTCTGTACTTTATCCATCAAACTCAGGTCTGTGCAGATCTGTGACCATTCAGTTGAGATTCCTCAGATTGTACTTGATGGACTCAAGGTGGTCCTCCATATGGTTCTGAATGCAACTTGCTCTGAAGCAAGAGGCAACAATATGATAATTCATTTTCTTCGAAGTGCCTTCAATGCACAAATCCTTGGTGCTAAGCCTCCTTCCTTCTTGAATCAGACAGTGGAGTGATCCAGAGCATTGAGGTCTCATTGAGGGCTTCAGGACTGCACCCTGTTTCAGGTCCATATGGCAATTACGAATTCTTCTTGCTTCTGCCTGAAGATATAAATCGTCAGTGAAATGCATAGCTAGGCCCGCAGAGTTCTTTCCATGAACCTCAAGACGACCATCCTCAACAATGTTGGCTCAATGTCCACCATCCCAATGACATGCTTAATGCACTATGGCACCTCATTTTGATTGCTGAAATTTCTCTCTCTATCAGCCCACATAAAAGAGGGACTTCTGCTTCAGTGTCATGAAGAGCACTTTTACTTTCAGGCCAGAGCAAACAAGAGTGTCAACATTTTGCACATTCCTCTGTTCCTGACTGCCGGTCTCTTGTGCAAACCCTAAACCCTATCATCGCTTCCTCTTCTGATAAGGTTCCTGAAGTATTGTTACTTCGCTATACCGAAGGTTTCTAGGGTTAAACTTGCAGGTGGTTTTCAAAGACATAGGATAGTATAGGGATGTAACCTCTTTGCCTTCATCGTCCAAAATTCGCAGATTCGGACCAAACCTGAAGAAAGCAGCTGCTGCCGATTGCATGCTATGCTTTCTTGCCAATGTCAGAGCACACGATTTCTTGTAGATGCAAATCACTTTCCACAGAGATGAGCGCTTGTGCACAAATGAGTAATAGTTCACAATGCTGCGTATGATGAATGAGTAGTGATTCACAATGATGCTGTCCTCTGCACCAGAGTACTTTGGCTGAGAAGTTGCTATGGCCAAACCGATGGCGTTCTCTTTGGCATATCCTCTTTCCACCGCTTCTGCTATCAGATCCCTAATGGGAGCCAGTAGCCTTGGCTTCGATACGGAACACACACTACTGCTATCCATACTTCTGTGGCCAAAACCTTCCTCCTCCTCGTCACGTAGGTCTTCTTCTTCAAACATCTCCTCTTCATCTTCTTCCTCGTCATCTTCACTAGGATTATCAGTGTCAGCTTGACGCTCCAAAGAAGCCTCAGCTCTTGTTCCAGAAATTTGGCGAGATAAAGAACGTGGAAGCTCCTCGTTGGAGTCCACACAACGCGTCCTGGAAGAAGAAAACAATCTTGTGCACATTCCTGTGAAAAAAGGCACCACCTCTACTACTCCTGGTTGATGTACTAGTCTTAAAAGCTCTCCCGCCGCTTCCGGGATCAACCACTTCACAGCCAAGAGTTTGTCCAAAACCATTGCTCTTCTAATAAAACCGGCATTCTCCTTCGTCAGATCGGCCTTCTTCATCAGACGAAGATCACAAAAAGACGGCGGTGCTTCACAGCCAGCTGCAGCAACAACGGAGAACTCCTGTCGTCCTTCTTCTCCCACCAACTGCACAAACTCTAACGAATTCGCAACCCTCCCCACAAAACAAATCCCAGCAGCGCCCATAAAATCCTTCTTCCTCACATACCGTCGACCCACTTGCTGCAGCAGCAATCGGGTGCCGACAGAAGACGAGCAAGGATTCATGGCGGATGTCAAATCCAGCAACAATGAGACGCGCGTCGTCGCGGTGCTCCCGAAGAGCTTTCTTCACAACACCTCTAAACCCTAAACCGTTACCTAAACCCTAATGTATAGCTTTTTGTATATTTACTAGTTTGAACCCCGTAACTAATGCACAGGTGTGTGTATTTGACGGTACATATTACAAAATTACAATTACAAACTACATTTCCAAAACCTCTTTATATACGACATTCCGCATGTATCCATCAAGACCCTGGCCACTGAAAATCTTGATGTTTGCACTGCTCGTGACTCGTGAGATAGCAACATACAGCTGACCATCATGTCTTGCATAATTACTAGCACAAAGTTTGATCAACACGTTTTTCGTTATTTGAATTTTTGAATGTAATTTGGTTGTGAAAATTTGGATCATTTTGCAATTTAAATGACCTAAGACATGTATCGTGATGTTTATCTTCTACCCAAAATATGGGCACATCTCCATCACTTTGTTAGAAAGTTGATTCATTATGTTTAAGCCTTGTCTCATTTGTATAAAATAAATATGAAAGTTTTGGATCTTCACGTGGTGTATGACAACATTGACTATTTATAGTGTCTATGTCGAACTGTGATCGTTTGGTAATTCTAAATGCATTTAATATGTTGATCTATTTTCCACCACTTTGGCACATGATTTGGTTCAATTCATAACATTTGATCTTTTCCATCCAAAAATTTGGTATTAGACTATCAATATTTTTCATATTGGTTTTGGGAATTCTTGCATCATGAACAAGTTGAACTTGATAAAAATCACTTGTAATAATGACATCAAGATTTTCAAAGAAATTTTTGTGCATATGTTTAATTGATCTTAATCAAAGGTTGGTGAATTTTAATATCTTTTTGCCTATCAAAAAAATTTCATCCAACACCATCATCAATTGTAATTGGTCATATTTTTTTTATCAAACTATCTAACTGTTTAAACTTTAAAATGAAAAATCTTAACAATTAAGAGGAATAGAAATACTTGAAAAAATTGTGATTCCATCAATGTTAAATGTTGTTTTTCCAATGTATGTCATGAATAATGTTTTCCTTTTAGATGGATCTAATTGAGAATATTTGTTGTAAGAACATAATAGACCTTGAATCAAATGCATTAATATGAAAATTTTACATGTATCAGCACCTCCAATAATGAATAAATGATGTGCTTCATTTGGATTTTTTTTTTCCTAAACATAACATCATCAAATATAAGACATCCATTATTCATTTTTTGAAGCAATGAGTGAAATTCATTGGTAGGCAAAATTTGATCTTGTGCATCAACATTAATTGAGTCGGGAATGGTGAACATACCTATACATGGTGCAATAACATAGTGATGTTTTATGGTGTAAAACATCACCCCAATTATTGATTTCTTAGGGTGAAGAATGAACATTGCATTTGGAAATTTAGTCATCCATATGTTTGTATCATTTTATGTTGCCAACTAGTGATTCTATGTTTATCTAATTCATATGTGTATTATCATTGCAAAAAATATATACAAAATTTTTTTTCACAATTTTTTTTTTTTTTTTCATGCCTGTTGTTTTTTTTATGTTATTTGGAATGGTTGCCTTTTAGAATA
>Ga0116229_10002370_pt1 | contig 30407 bp, 28 predicted proteins | sample S1TSphgellanicum_3_FD_87313 | JGI IMG/M metagenome (GOLD analysis project Ga0116229, IMG submission 87313) | Host-associated microbial communities from peat moss isolated from Minnesota, USA - S1T2_Fc - Sphagnum magellanicum MG | ecosystem: Host-associated > Plants > Peat moss > Unclassified...
AGTTGTTAAATGATCAAATTGTATTAGTGACATGTGTCTTTGTGTGAGAGAGATACTCCCTCCCAAAAACTAAAGATACTTCCCTATGGTGAAAGAGCCCTTCTTGAAAGTGGAAGGCCTTGACATTTCTCAGACGTCAAAATCTGCTCTAGAGCATGATGTCTAAATACACTGATAAAATCTTGATGAGTCTTTACATCAGGTTAATGCCTACCACAAAGCAATTCTCAAAATGCAGGTCTAGGTTTGGCTATGCTGTGCTTAAGCCCCTTAGATCAGGAATGCTCTCACCCTGAGTCATTAGCTTTACATGTAAAGAACCAGTCCATTTTTGTCTTTTGTATGGGAAGGGTCGTGTATTGTTGAGTAAGTATGATTTCTGCCTCAGCAGAGGATGGCAACTTATGTGTAAGGTTCCTAGTTCCTACCTAAACAATAAGGGATCACAGCTGTTTAAATTAGAAAATTTCTACTAGTTGTTTACACTGGGTAAGGTAAGGACTAAGGACCTCAAGCTGGGCTGTTATGGGCATTTGGGTACTGTGTGCTCGGCTCCCACAAGGTCCTCATTCCCAGAACACTCCCCTTCTCAATCCTTACCCTTCACTTAATGGGAAATGAACATATATCTATATCTATTAGGTTGCATAGTCAGTAGTTTTATACAAGCATGGATATGCATATCTCTCTTCTTTTAATTGCTAACAGTCACTGACCTTTCCTTTAGCCGATTTCCTTTTGCATATCTGGTTTGGGTTCATAGTCACAAAACAACAAGCCTGGTAAACTTTTTCCGCAGGTGTTGATTAATTGATAGAGGAGATAAAGACATTCCATTTACAAACCTTGAAACCAACACGATAGCTCCTCTACCTACACCTCAAGCCCACACTAGAACGTAGGCAGCTGTAGGCACTTTGGGTAGGGTTTTTAGTTGTTACCTCGTAGCAGAAGAGAGGCTTTTTAAATGTTGAATGATGTGTGATCCCTTTTCGACTGCCTTTTAAATGTTGTTTGGAAGCTAGCAATAATCATGCAGGAGCATCATCACTTCACTAGTCTCAATGGATGGTATCACACGTCCCAACAAAGCAGATTAGAAGATGATGGTGTCTACTAGCCTGTCTACAACAGGAAAGTCCTTCACCTGAATGTACCCACAGGTATAAAAGACCAAGGCAAGTATATACCTTACTTGGTTAGGTCTAATGTACAAGTTTTCTGCTACCTTTTTAGTTACTCACCCTTCATTTTCTTATAAAAAAAATCAACTCTACCCTATTTTTACACTCTTATTTTATATACCCTTGAAACCTGATTGGGGAGATGGTGCTATATGCCATTTTACTTTTGGAGTGCAGCCTCTTATGGGCCACATTTACCCTACATTTAACCTTGTAAATGTTTAAATCTTGACTCAGGTTCCCTGATTTAGTGTTATGATGGGACATTTGCAAGCTATAATGTTTAGAAGGAATCCTTTTTTTTTCCTTGAAAATATGTCTAATATTTATACCACTCTGATATAATATTCTTGAAGATTTTTATATCATTACCAGGCTGATATATAATAAACTATGTATTTGGCATGAAAATTTCTATATCATTACCATCAGGATTCTTTCCGGCAAATTTTAGCAACAAGGTAGTGACAAAACAAAATCCAGTTCAACTCATGTAAAGGATTTTTGTGGAATAAAAAAAGGTGCCAAAGCCTACAGATTTGTAGGTTTTATTTTTTGAAATCGCCATATTTGGACAATAGGTTCCAGCAGGTCACTAAAATACAGCAGGATTCTTTAATTTTGGTAGCCAAATTTGGCTGATTCCTCTTGTGGATGACCACCAGTGTGGCTATGTCACAAAATTGGAAAAAGAAAACCCTAGTTACCAACTGGTTGAGGGTTTAAGATGGTACATAGAAGGGTGGTTGTTCTACAAGGTTGTAGAAGGGTTTATATTGGTTCGGACCCTTGCTGTGGGCTGTTAAGAGGGAGGTTTTAGGAGAAGCCATGTGCACCGAGAGAAGCCTTGCAAATGAAATCAGCCTTTCTTTTAAACTGGAAAGAATTTGTCAAAAAGATAAATTCAAAATTAAAATTAAAAAATGAAGTGATTTTGAAGGCTTTCAATTGTCACAAGTGAGAAATTTTTCAAAATTTTTTTTGCTGTATTTCTATAACTGGTTTTCAGTGCATAATCCTATATTTGGTTTTCATCACGTGACAAAAAATATAAAAGGATGATTAAAGATTTGTACTTTGTTCCTGGTTTATAGCCAGATTTGGCTAAATCTTTCTAGGGATGATGGTTTTCGTCATGTGGTCAAAAGTATAGAAGGACAGATTAAAGATTTGTACCTTATTTCTGGTTTCATAGCCAGATTTGGCTAAACCTTTCTAGGGATGGCAGTTTTCATCATATGACCAAAAATATAAAAGAATGATTAAAGATTTGTACTTTAATTCTGGGTTATAATCAGATTTGTTGGCTAAATCTTTCTACGGATGAAGGCCCACTTTGACTACAAACAAAATTTCCTAAAAAGAAAAAAGACTGGGACTCTTGCTAATAAATAAATGGGTTTATCTCCTTGAGTATAATGACACAAACATGATCACCTCATTATAGCTTGTGACCAAGAAGAAGAAGAAGAAGAAAAGCTAGGACTCTAACCCAGCCCAGGATGTCTTCAAATGCTAAATGTTAATTTTGACTTACGCAAGAAACAATCATTTCCTCTGGAAACCCAGGAAACCAACCCCAAAGTAATGCCATGAACATTCTTCCAAGTCTCCACCGCACCAGTGTGTTGGCAGCAAGCAACAGTGCCTACAGGTGCGTACTTCAAAACAACACCTGCTTTACATAAGTAATTGATGTACCTAACTTTGAAAAAGCCTTTTGAAATTCAGGTGGGAGCTGATTTCTAAAGTCTAATAAAAGGGATGTAGTAGCATGTATGTGCCACCCAGGAACTCTTGTAAATTCCAAGAATTTCATTAGTTCCTGTTAGAGAATTATTCTAAGGCGCCTTGCTACTTGCTTCCTGCAGATTTGCTGGTATGTTCTGATTCATGGGCAGCAAGTCTAAGGCTTATATAGCATAAACTGTTTCACAGAGCACATGGGCTGCGTGTGATGTAAATTGCACAATAGAAACAGTATAAAGCACTCAGAAAGTATTTTCAAAAGGCTGCCATCACTCAGTGATGATATTGTGCATATTTTCTCAGAAGTGCTGGCCATCACTCAGTGATGTATATTTTCTCAGAAGGCTGACATCACTCAGTGACGATATTTCGTATAATTTCTCACTGTTTGTTGGCTCTGCTTACAAACCAGGGACTATCAGATCTATGTTGTCTTTGGTTTGGTCCCACATTCTTGAGGACTGTTCATTCATCAGTTGTTATTGTGAATTATGAGTTTGAGGTTGAGGGTTTAAAGGTTCCTTTTGGGAACTTCATAGATCTATGTAACTTTTGTTCTGTCCCGCATTTTTTAAGGAGTGCTCATTAAGTGCTATTGTGAACTATAAGTTCCTTTTGAGAATTTTGTCAGACCTTATGAGTTCATCCTTTTAGGAATTTTATTGGATATTTTATGTGGATCCATGTAGTCTTCATTGGGTCCCACATTTTTTAGGAGTGCTTTATAGGTGTTATTTTGAACTACGAGTTCATCCTTTTCGGAACAGGAGCATTAAAGACCCACAACAACCTTTGTTTCATGCAAAAAGTGGTTGGCAGCGCTTAGCCCTCCATCAACATATACAAAGTCCTAGTATCAACCATCAACATAGTTTTCAATATTGAATATCAACAATCACATTTAGATGGTTGATACTCTCATTCTTTTTAGAGGTGCTGGGTTCAAAATTGGTGTGGGTTAGCAAAATATGTAAAACAAGCAAAACTGCTCAAGGTGCAAAAAGACAAACTCAAAAATGCATTCAATACAACTCTTCAAGGATATTTAACATATCTTGTTGGGAATCTCATCAAACATTTATATGGATCTATGTGGCTTTCATCAGGTCTCACATTTTCAAAGAAAATAATCTTCATCATGTGTTATTGTGAACTATGAGTTCATCCTTTTGGGTATTTCACGGAATGATTATTCTTTTAGCTGGTGTTGATTTAAATTTTATCATAAATTATTAGGCTTCATAGATTCATTTTATATTCACATGAAATCTATTGTTCATAGGTTCATATTATATCAACATGATTTTTGTACAATCATTGTACCAAAATCATGTGAAAACACCACAAAAACTTTGCACACATATATTATACAAATTTTACACTTCAATTGCATACCAACGATGAAAAAAAAAGTCACAATAATTACATTATGATAACACAAAATCTGCATGTTAATTGTACCTATAGATTTGATTTCACACCAACTTAATTTTAATACAAGACGACAAACATGTTATTATTACACACAAACTTTAATCAACAAATTTGTATGAAAACTTTTTTTTTTGGGTTATCTACAACTTTTATGATCTTTGCCATTTGATGATGATGTGCTTGTTTCAAGTGTAACACTATGCAGCCAAAAAAGAGGAAGAAAGAAGCACTAACCTTGTACAATCAAGCTCGTATAGACTGCAAGGACATTTACTATTGCAAACTGACAAATATAATTTTTATACATACATTTCACATGTGAAAGAGCTTCTTTATTTCAAATATTCAGACATTCTCAAAGCTATACGGTGATTCATCAAAGTTGGTTTCAGTATGACAACTTCAGGGTTTCATAAGTTATTATTGTCACTTGGATAGTTTCAAACTGGAATTTGTTTCATAAGTTTTTGTTGTCACTTGGATAGTTTTAAATTAGAATTTGTTTCATAAGTTATTGTTGTCCCTTGGATAGTTTCAAACTGAAATTTTTTTAGCCCATTCTCAAATAAAGAAGCATGAAATTCTGTCTTTTCAAAAAAATTGGTCTTTTTGAAGATTCTTTTTTTTCAAAATCATATTCACAAATAAATTTTCAATACCTTCTTCATAAATTTTCATCCCATTTTTTTTCAATTCAATTTGAATCCAGTTCAACCTACATGCAATGTCATTTGATATCGTGATTCAAAATAGAACTTAACTTTCACATGAAAATTAATTTTCTTTTTCATTAAACTTAGTTTACACATTGTATTCCTTTTTTTTCATTAATTGATCAGTTCATCATCACCAGTAATGCACCATAACACAAAGCCCAAATTGACAAAATGGCTTAGTATATCAAAGGGCAGGCAAGCAGATCAATCTTGTCCTCCCCAATGAGTGCTCTGAATAGAGCTAGGCCCAAAGGGAACATGGCTAAGAACATGGCAATGGCAGCATTAAAATGCCCATGTACAATACTTTTTGGATGAAAATTTGCAGAAAAACACTGTGAGACTGCTTGGGGCCTGAAAATGTACAGATGTTACCAGGCCCTCCTAAAATGTCAATAGTAGGAAATGACTGTTTCTCATTTGCCAACTACAATGATCAACCCCAAGGGTGAGAGTTAAATAGTCACGCACATTGTACAGTTCATCTTTTCAAGTTTGTGACTGGGGATGGGGGAGAAATTAAAGAGTGCACACTGGATGTCCTAAATATTGATAGAGGGTCTTTGGTTCTTATTCTCTAAGAGCAGCTCCACAGATGCTTGATATGTGACCATGCAAAAATATTTTTCACATTCAAGATTAGTTAATTACTTCTTTTTTTCCCAACTTCATCCAGAAAACTAAAATTGGGACTGCAAACAGATGGGAAAATACTAATAGCAACCCACTTGGACCAATCAAACTATTTAGGCAATCAACAGCCGTGCTAGGCTCTCTTGTGCCTTTTCTCACCTTGGGGATCCTCTGGAAAAATGCTCAGCCAAAACCACTTGGTCAGCCAAACCGGCATGTTTTGACCTTTTTTCATCCAATTGTCCTTTTCCTGGTCCACACACTGATCACCTTTGGAGGTTCTTGTTTCTTTATCCCTCTCTCTGACCCTTAGAGTATAGACCATAGATCTAGATCGGCTTGTTCGTTTATTCCTGGGTATTGGAACATCCACAAGGTGAGTAGCCAAGATGCAAAATAACCCCCATCTAGAACACTGTCCGGCGCCCTTTCTGGGCCTGAGTGTGCAGCCCTGCGGAGAACTGTGTGATCCTGCTGCAGGGTTTGACTTTTTAACTGTGGAAGTTATTCAAATAGAAAAGAAACCTCTCCTTTCAGCCATTTAATCTATGCCAGTGGTGTGCAACATATTTTATGCCTCGGAGGTTCAGATTTCAAATCTGCAGCTGCTGCAAAAAACAAAGAAGTCCTTAAACAAAATAGATCACTTCCTTTTTCAGAATCAAAAAAACATGTAGAACCATGCAGTGTGGTTTTATGCAGAACCATGCAGGGCCTAAACATGTGCAAGAAGACAAGAAAAACAAGCGCCAGATAGAGCTCGATTGATTGGGGCGGGGGAGGAAATCATCAGAAATTATCTATCTATGAAGGAAGGTAGTTTGTTTTGTTTTGTAGTTATGAGATCCACTGAACCAGGATACTTCAGATCATGTTCTTGGTGTCTTTGGAAAGCTCTCGATGAGGAGGGGTGGACGGGCTTGGTTCCATGATGTTTGGACTTGCCGTGCAAAAGTTCTTGAATATTGAATGATTTCTTCACTGAAAAATTAAATTAAATCGTAGCTGAAAATTTTGGAGGAATTTTTTGGAATGTGCCTTTAGTGGCGTTGGAACAATCTTGATGAGCAGGATTTAATGGAATTTATTTGGTAAGATTTGGATTCAAAATGTGGGAGATATTCAAAATGTGGGGGGAGGGGGGGGATTTAGCATCTTGCGGTGAGTAGTGGTGCAATGTGACAGCCAGCATTGGAGAAGAAGAAACCTGGACAACTTGCATTTGGCACCAGAGTACTTATGGCATTGAAGCAAAACCCAATCCTACACTCTTTCCATAAATTCGGTCATTTTTCCACTTGGAAAATTGAATTGAAACTAGAAAAATTAGTGAAATTTATGATAGAACAAAAAATTACCAATAACATTTTCGAAAAAAGGAAAAATTTGTCAGAAATAAAATCACTGCTCCAAAACCCTGTATTTGTCAATTTCACGAATAAAGTGAAAATTCAATTTTTTTTAATGTTTTTTGCATGCGGTCCTATGTACGACCCACTGTTCCACTGGTACAGTCCTACGGCCTATATATCGACTAACCCCTAGTCTAAGGGTAGCACCTGCTTGCTACCCCCTAACAGTTCTACCCCCTACCGAACCGGCACTAATGACGGGTGCTGGCGGTGTGCTCGGCGCGGTCGCGGATAAATATGCGTTGAATACGTACGGTGGTGGAGGATACATACATTTGGGGGATTTTGTATAAATACATTAAGAGAAAAGAAAGGCCGATAAATACCGAATTACCTTAAGGAATATCAGAAAGATAGTAAGTTAGGATAAAGATAGGATGCAGGCGCATGCCGCACAGCCACACTACTGCTGTTTGTGCTGCCTCGGCTGCCGCTCTCGCCTTCTCTCTTCTCCCCCCTCTTCTTCCTGCTGCGCCAGAATCCCCCAAGCTCCTCTCTCTTCTTCTGTCGCTCTTTTTCCTGGTTGCTCGATTTTGTCGTCGTCGTCGTCGTCGTCGTCTCCATGTGAGGTCTTGATTTCTGGTTGTTGCTTTTCAGCGATTTGGGAATCTCTCGGGGATCAGACTGCAACATGGAGGGGTTCAGATGGAGGATTCGGAGGTTGCAGTAGATGAACTTGTCTTGGGGGGACGTCGGGAGCTGCCCGGAGCCATGAATTCTGGAAGGAACTCTGCTGCATTTGCATAAGATCTAACGGGTGAAGACGAAGAACTGTGTGAAGGAGATTCATGCATGAAGTAGAGTTTACTACTTCTTGGCGGATATGAAGAAGGTTGCAGGGGAAAAGAGGGTGAAGACAGCTTTTGGTGGGCAGGAGGAGAGGAGCAGCAGCAGGATGCAGAGGGTCGAGTATACAATCCCCGTTTTAATGCTTCGTTGGCTCCTGCTCTTCTTGCTGCTCTTGTTTCTTCAGCGGCATGGTACCGAAGGTGCTCTTGTTGGACGTCGTCGCAGAAGCTTGAGTAGTGGACGCAGCAACAGCAGCATTCTCCCCGTTGCTGCAGCACCCGGATCTAGCAAGTTCAATGGATACTACATTCGAGGACAGCCGGTGCCGTTGCTCGAATCCAGCCGGAGTACTATCACTCTCAGGCTGCCAGGAAAATCACCAGAGCGGCCGGGCTGCGAAGCACTCGGATGCGTAAGCTCACAGAGCAATGCGGTCAACAGGAGTAGTAGTTATTCAAAAGATCCAGGAGATCAGGTCTCGAGCTCTCGAAGATCCTTACTGGTATGTGCCTTAGGCCATTGTTGTGCCTATCTTCTTCCTCTCTTGCTCGTGAAAAGGATTAGGGATACCGTTCGCATGCCCATGACAATCCCCTCCCCCACCACTCCAGTTCATGAATGCTCCTTAAGGTTCTTCCGAAGACTACCTGCTGCATTTTTATGAACCCCAAGCAGGTCCATGTGATTCAGGGACAGGGTTTAAAGTTTTGTGCATGAGGTGGTCATATGGCTGGCATGGCAGGGAATGCACTTGCAGGTGGGCCATACTATTGGAGGTGTTGCAAAGGGTTCCAGCCGGGCTTCTTCCAATTTCAAGAGGACTCACATTGGTTTTTTTGTGTGAGGCCAACACCATTTCTTTTTTCTGTTGTTTGTTTGTTTCCCTATTTTTTTATGGCAACTTATAATATTGGAGTATGTATATGTGGCATCTTCTTGCAGCAAATTTCTTCTTTTTAGATTTGGAGGATTTTGCTCGCTTGCTTCTGATGAGTGTTGTTGCAAACATTGACAATGTTTGGCCTTTGTGGCCACTTTATCTTGTGAGTCATGTGAACTTGAAATTTCTGAGATAGTTCTTGATGGGTGCATTGTCCTTATGGAAGGGTTATTTAGGCATGGGTGCGGCGAATGGGCGCAGAGGAGGTGGGCGATCGTCATGATGGGGGCATTTGTTAGTGTGACTGGATTGGTGATAGCACTTATGGTATGTGCACATGGCACAAAGGAAGCTGCAGCAGATTTTTTGGAATCAGTTCCTAGTTTGCCACCACGATTCTCTTATGCAAAGCTACAAAAGGCCACCAAGAATTTTGGTCGGAAGTTGGGAGACGGTGCATTTGGGTCTGTATATGAAGGTTCGTTGCCGAATGGCTCACGTGTTGCTGTGAAAATGCTTGAAAAGGCTTCTGTGCAAGGGGAGAAGCAATTCAGGGCTGAGGTAGCATCTATGGGTGCCATTCGTCACCTTAACCTTGTGCGTCTCCATGGTTTCTGCTCTGAAGGCTCACACCGCCTTTTGGTGTACGAGTTCATGGCCAATGGAAGTCTTGATAGCTGGCTCTTTAAAAAGAAGCAGGGTGAGAAGATGCTTGATTGGGAACAACGCCTCAACATCGCCCTTGGCACTGCAAGAGCCCTTGCATATCTTCATGAAGAGTGCAGTGATCACATCATTCACTTGGATGTCAAGCCTGAGAACATCCTACTTGATCACCAGTTCTGTCCCAAGGTTTGTCCGCATCCCTTAAATCAGAGTTTGCAGCCAAACAACTCCCAGTTTTCCAAGTCTGCATGTGTTGTTGGGGCCACCCAGTTTCATTGCAGGTTTTTGTAGGGTTTCAGATTTTCATTATGGACTGTTGTGTGATCATGCGTGTTGATTCTCTGATCTCATGTGTGTACTGTGTTGGGTGAACCAGCTACCTCAACACTGGGTTTTGGAAATTCACTTTTGACCCCAGATTGCAAGTCTCCTAATATGGCTTGATGATGGTGGGTTATGGCAGTTGTCAGATTTTGGGCTGGCCAAGTTGATGGATAGGGAACAGAGCAGAGTGGTAACAAGCATGCGGGGCACCCCTGGGTATCTTGCTCCTGAGTGGCTACTACCTCATGCAGCAGTCACTGCAAAAACTGATGTTTACAGTTTTGGTATGGTGTTGCTGGAGCTCATCAGTGGTCGTGAGAACACAAATTTTTCACTTGGCAAAGAACAGTGGTACTTCCCCGCATGGGCATACAAGCTCATGAGTGAAGGTCGTACAATGGAGCTATTGGACAAGCGTTTGCACTTGGAGGAGGTTGAGTACTTCCACAAGAAGGATGCAGTGTCTGCTATCCACATTGCGCTACTCTGTATCCAAGATGATCCTGCCTTACGGCCCCCAATGAGCCGTGTAGTTCACATGCTGCAGGGCCATGTGGAACCAGAGGCTTTGAATGCAAATCAGACTGCCATTCAACCCCCACGCCGCCTCCTCACAGCCTTTGCTGCTAGCATGAGTGAAATTGATTCCAAGGCAGTGACTCAGGCCCAAGCTGTCAGGCCTGCAGTTAATTCTCGTGTCCCACCTGAATCACCAAAAGTTATGGAATCCCCAAGAGTAATGGAATCCCCAAGAGTGATGGAATCACCCGAAGTGATGGAATCCCCAAGGACCTCCATCCAGGTCATGTCACCTGTAGTACTTGATGAGATGGAGGACCCAAGTCCGGCAGCAGGTAACAGGCCAGAGTCACTTCTACCTCCACCAGCAAATATGTCCACACGTGTTAGTAAGCAGACCAGAATACCAGGAGCTCATGCCATAGGCACCAACCCAAAATGCATTCCACCATGGCCAGTGAAAGGGGATGTGATTCTGTTACGTGGAAAGGAAGGCGACTTTGTTGGTGTTGTGCGAGACGTAAGAATTCAGATTAAAAAAATGCAAATGGCATTGGTTCATAGACTCAGTTCAGAGGCAAGATGGAGTGCATATGAGGAAGAAACAATATGGAGAGACTGGAATGAGGCAGTCAAGACTCTTGACTTCTGGGTGGTACTGCGGTGGTCCACAATTCCTGGACGTGGTAGTGAGAAGTTTCCTGTTGAGTGGATCGTTAGGTGACAAACTTTCATTGCAGTTCAGTTTGCTTCTTAGGAGTGCAGGCTGTTGTGACAGCAGCAGTAAAATGTCATGGTGGTTTCTTGGCCTGACATGCACACACGAATGTGTCAGCTGGATAGTTCTACAGAGACACATCAATGCTCTTGTCATGCAGGTTGATATTTATCAGGCAGTTTTCTAATCTGTTCTATTTTTTACAGTACAAAATGCTCACACTACTGTTTCTTAAACCTGTGTGTCTTCCTTACTGTGGAATGGCAGTTACCAATTTGTCCATGTTCTGGTGGATTTCACATTTTGTCATGTGGAATGGCTCCCATTTGGTGTGACACCTCCCATTTGCAATGCCAACTGTAAGTTTCATGAAAATTGTTTGAGTTGGGCAGTGCCAATTTGGAGATAAAAAAAGAACCCAAAAACCCAATACCAGCTATAATGTCCAACCAAAGCATGTATGGGCTATCACTTTCTTGGACACCAGAATAGTTGTGGGACCTTGTATTTTGTAGCTTCCATTTTACTTGAATGACTGATGATCAGGTATGGTGCATCTACTTGCTTTTTATTCAGCTCAACAAACATTAAATCGAAGCACTTTTCAATTGTACTAGGTGTAGCCTGTGCCTTTGATCATACCAAGTGTGGCTCTTGCCTTTGAGCACATATTGGAGCTCAATCCTACAAAGTATATATGCTTTTAAACTATATGTTCCAATTTCCTCAAAAAAAATCTGATTATTAATTTTTATTGAATTTACAATGAAAAAAATTACTCAAAATTCAATAACCCTTGCACCATGGATGTGAAAATTATGAAACTCAACCTTGGTGCCCATACTCAAGGTCCCATACTCATTGAGGGTTTTAGAACAGTACCAGGAGTGGAACCACCTGTTTCCTGAAATATTTAATTTTGAGTGAATTAGTTGAAAATTACTAGGATTCCAAAAACTCGTGCATTACAAGTCCCCTGTTTCCTGAATATTTAATTTTGAATGAATTAGTTGAAAATTATTAGGATTCAATAACTCATGCATTACAAGTCTAAACATTGTGAAACCACCACATGCACCCCTTGTTCACCAAGGGGCTTCCTAGTGGTATCAAGAACACAACCCAGGGCTCACTGGATTGGGAGATCTCAAAACAAACTTTGCATGTTACTGTCTCTCACAACTTGAGATTGTATCAACTTATACATCAAAACTGATTTTTTGTGCAGGGTAAAGTCCTAGGACATGGGTGTCCTGAATTTCAGTAAAGCCCTGGTGCATGGGCTTTACACAGCATAAGCATTGGCATAGGATGAAGAAGGGGGGATTCTCCGAGTGAGGATGAAGAAGTGACAGGTCCTATTGGTGAGGATGAAGATGCGGAGGTATTGTTGAATTTTGGGTTTTTGTACCACGCAATGGGAAGGAAATTATTATTTGTAATGCCCTTCTCAATTATAATATTTTTCATGAGTCAGTGATTTACAATTATTTGAGAACCATGCCTATGAACCATAAGAACCATCCTGATAAAAGGGGGTTTTAGTGCAATTAACACCCACTCAACACTCCTCTACAACCGTAAAATCACATCCAAACAAACACCTATTTTAATATATAGTACAAAGATGAAAATCACTCTAATTTTAATAAGTTTTGCTCAAGCTTGGTTGAAAATTTGTAAAATGATAAATGTGCACATTGTCTTGTCAAGGAGTTTTTGATGATACCAAAAGCAAAGGGAGCCACCATGGTTTGGGAGGGTTGCAATGTGGTCACATCCAAACAAACAAACATTTATCTTAATATAAATGCTTTGACATTTTCCAATTGAACAAAGTGCTCTTTTCCTTTTGAAGATCAAATCACTTCTTCCTTTTTCTTTTTTGGTTGTGTTTTATCAATGGGATTTGATTTTGTTCAAATCAAAGTGCAGAGAAACATTAGTTTTGAACTACAATTTGAAAAGCAATCAGTTATTTCACAAATGAGAAATTTGTATGCATAATTTAGGAAATGAATACTACGGTATATTGTGTTATGGTTTGGTGATAGTTGTTTGTAAAAAAATGTAAATGCTAGTCAATTTTGGGGAGTTTATTTCATCCTGTCACAACAGAACCATTTTTCTCACTTTTGAAAGGGTTAGAATAAAGAAAAACTTATTCATCACTAAAATTTCATTTCTTTTCTTTTTTCATGATTAATGGCTGAGGCTGAAGCTGATTTAGTTTTTGAATTGACATAATCATGTTAATATAGTTGTCAATTAAAAAAATCTAATTTTCTAATTGATAGTTTCCAAATAATTGTGCTATTTCACTTAGTTTTTAAAAAATTCATGCTCTACATTTCCATCAATTTATTTATTTATCGAAATCAATTAATTTAATGTCTTTCATGAACCATTATTTACTTATTTATTTTCATCTAATGCTACTCCATGATTTGTAGGTTAAATCACAAATTTAATAATAGCCATTTTAACACATCATTGTATAATTTTGTTAAAATTATGTCAAAACTACGTGTGTAAGTGTTGAAGTGACATCATCAACTATTTTTCATTTGTAATGTGTCATTGTCCTTGGCAAAAAAAGTATCACTTGCTTGCAATTAAATTTATGTTAAAATTTTAATCATGATTAATCCAATAATTTGTTTTATAGTATAGAATTTTGACATTTTTTACAAGGTATTAAGTCTTAATTGATGTTGGGACTAAATCAACTAGTTAATTGAGGTTGCCCAATTCAATTTTAGTTTTAGTATGTAGTATTTGGAACTAAAGACAAATTTCAAAACTAAAATCAGAATTAAAATTATAGTTTATATGCAATCGATTATAAGACTCATATCAAATTTGATTTAAATGTGAAACTAGAATTGGAATAAGGTAATCATGATGAGTTTTAGGGCCATTTTAGACAAGGGTACAAAGAGTAAGGTCCAATGAAATTGAGCATTCCTATCGATCAAGAGCTTTAAATTGGTCCCAAGTCCTTTAGATGAAGGTTCAAGACCAAGACAAATCAAATTGTGATTTAGCTTACATGGCATCATTTTGGAGGGAAAGCCAATTGGTCTAGACCCAAAAAAAAGCTTAAAAGGAGAGTTCATGGTTTGGAGAATCAAAGTGTAAACTAGGTCCAAGGTTGCTTATTTTTTAATTTTTTTGTTCATTTCCATTTATTTTTTTAGCCTTGTTGTTCAAATTATGTGAGAATAAAAGACATGTTATGGATTGAAAACATTACTAAGAGCATACTAGCTCCTTCATTTTTGACCAATTCTAGAGTTGACATGATTGGTTTTGTAAATCCTTACAAGATGGTTGCTAGAATGAGTGCATTTTCAGTTTTGAGTGCATGAAATGGAGGTGAATTGGAAGGTGGGTAGAAAGTGAAAGGTTGAAACACCAAAATTCTAAAAACCATGGAAGGGTGAGAAAAAAAAAAAAAACAAGACCAAATGTTAACTTAATCTTCTCACATGTCAGTCTCACATTTTTTATATTGGGCCGTCAAATTAGACCCCAAGCTTTATACACACTCATTGTACCTTATGAAAAATGTTTTTTTTAATGTGAAAAAGGTCCAATTCAAGGTTCAATTTGCTTATAATTTATCCCTAAGCTTTTGGTCCATGGACCCTTGTCTAAAATGGCCCTTAACATATTTTGGGACCAAGTTCAAGCACATTATCCAACATTAGTTTTAGTTTATTCCAAAAGAAGGATATGATTTGACTTGGAACACTATTAAAAGTATTGTTGCTAGTGTCTTTAAGACCTCAAGGACATCCTTGATAATTTTTAGGTTCAAAAAAAGGGGTATTTGGTTAAGGGGATGTCCCATCCAAGCTTGGGGGCATGCTAATGACAATGAGGAACAACATGGAATAACAAAGAATGGTGAGAAATACCAAACACACGTTGATGAAAGATGGCAAAATCAAGCCGAGGAATGAAAAGTCCATGTCAAAAAATGACAAAACAATGTGAAGAAAACCGAACAAAACTAGGGGATGGTAGGAATTCACAACAAACATCAAAGGATAGTGGGGGAATATATCCCACCATTTTCAAACATGATGGCACAATCCTGATGTGGGCCCAAATTGTGTTGGTATAAGCCCAACCTATTGCCATCATTCCTAAAGCTCCCCACCATTTTCCCTTGTTTTATGAAGTTAAACTATTGTTCCAAAGCACACATGTCTACATGCAATTGGCTACTATGGACAACAATGAGTCCGAACTAGGGGGTGTAGGCAACATTGAACCTTTCAAGATTAAAGGGGCACTATTCTTTAACATTGTCTTGCACTCTTTTATTTGTGGATTGAGGACAATCGCTTATTAGTTGGACTACTTGTTCTACTTATAATATTACACCATGTGGCATTAAGTGGTGCACATTTGGTGGAATATTGTCCATTTTTGTGTTATTTTAACTCTTATGACTTATTATATGTTATTTTCCCCATCAAACCCCTAGTTAATAATGAATGAAACATTTGGGTTTTGCCATTTAAAGTTTGAACTCTTAGAGGTGCCCCAATGCAAAAAGGTAAAAGGAACAAACAAAATGCCCAATCGAACCCAAACCCCAAATAACTGGGCATCAAGATCCTTTCCCATATGTGACATGAATTAGTGAATGTTTTTGGAGTGAAAGGGTATTGTCATGTGTGTTAGTTTAACTACTTGGTTAGGTCCCAATTAATTAAGTACAAATTGGGTTGGTTTAGGGTTTGGGTTTTTATTTTGAACCGGTTCAAGTGTGAACAACATTTAGGATATCCCAAGATATAGTCCCAATTTGTGTGATTTTAAATCACTTTTGGGCATTTAAAATTCTCACATTCTATATTGTTATATGCAAGTTTTTATGTGTTTTGTGCACAATGTTAATTTTTGCATTTCTATGTTGTGAAAATGTTGGGCTTGGATTCATGTTTTCATTGTAGGTGAGTGACCATTTGAAATCACCAAAATGTAACTAGTTGTTTGTGTTGCAACTAAGTTAGTTTAACATTGGAATTTTGGTGTTTGTAATCATTATGATTACAAGTTTTGCTTGTTAACATTGTGTGGCAGAGGTGTTTGTTTTGTGACTAATAATTGTATCACTCCTTGGGGAATTGAATCCCAACGGGCCTTGGTTATTTTAGAACGTGAAGAAAATTGTTGGAGCTATTGGAAGAACACCTTTAGAAACATTGAATTGTCTTTTTGAAAACAACCAAAAGGAAAAGGTCCTTAGTTCTATCACATGCCCCCCTCTTTTTTTCCTCTTTTTTTCACATTCATCTATTTAACAACAAAAATAAGCAACATCAATGATAACAACCAATTGTCGCCACTATCATTAATTGTCTGAATTAAAACACCCATTGTTGTAATCATCATCATGGTGGATCAAGTTTTCATTGAAGGACCATTTTCATCAAGTGTTGTAGTCATCGTCAATGGGTGCACATTATAATAATAACAATAACAATGGTTGGAAAAGAAGGAGAAAAAAAAACATGAGAAAAAAAAGGAAGGGGGCACCACCAACATGTTCCTTAAACCCACATCTAATGGATTCGATCACTAAGATGTCCCATTGTTTGGCATTGTGGTGATATCTAATTGATGAACAATAAATATTTTTTGTCATATTCATAGTGTGCCCAAATGTTGTTAACCCTATGAAATGTTTTTTGTAGATGGAAATACCCTAACCATTTGGGTTTATGTTATGAAAATTGTGGTTTAAAAGGCAAGTTAAACTACAAGTTCCCTTTATGTTTAATGTAAGTCGTGATAGGTTTAGCAAACCTTGGTTACTAAAAGTTCCAAATTGGACACCCAAATTAGAGTTAGGGTTCACCATGAAAAAGGCACATGATTCAAGGATAGGGAACATGGTGAAAGCACACTACAATAGTACATTTCAACCGAGCAAATGTACTTTCTTTTGCATACATTTTGTATTATTTTGGGGGCAAATTTTCTTTCATTTCATCTAATGTTTTCAAAAACACAAAATGGATTTTTGACACAAATCCTCCAACACAATTCTTGTTACTTTTCAAATGATAGTGTTTTCCAACAAACTTTTATGTATCCACACATTTATGTTTGTTTGAATGAAAAACCTCATCTAGATGTTTTTTGTGAAATCACATGAATGGAATTTTTCATATAAAATTAAAATGGGACAATGAATTCATATGAGATGATTGAGTTATTCATCTTCATCAAATTTGGTAATCCTTTGAATGATTTTTCAAATATATTTGCCCTTTGCAGTATATCATGACGATTACAATTTTTTCATTAATATAGTTTTTAATCATTTAATATCAATTTCAAAATGGGATTTTTTTTACAATCTTATTCTTTGGGTTTCGAACTACCTTATTCCAAGTATCATTTGCAAAAAACCCTTTTAATATTAGTTTGGTAGAAGTTCAAAAATACATAGTTTCAAAAAATAATTTTTGTGACAATAATTTTTTTACCATTGTAATGTGATTTTCACCCACATGATTATTATCACCAATGGTTTTACTGAATATGGGGTGTGGTTTAAACCACCCTCACCACCTTCATTTTCATCTTGGGGGGAGGGGGGGGAGGGGGGGGGGGTTAGATTTAGAGGCATGTTCACCTTCGAGGTTTATTATCATACCATTGTTGTGGGACATCGGTGACTTGCATGGTCCCACCAAGACCTCGTGAATATTCAAGGGTAGTTGGCACCATTGAATTGGATGATTTCATTTAAAGACTTGATAACAAATGTGAAATTCTCAATTGTTTACACCTTTGATGGCATGGAAGAGTTTATTCCATGCATTTGGAGGGGTTGCCTATGGATGATTATCACAAGTTAAAACATGCCCATGAGGTCTAGATTAAGGAGTGGTGTTTGTTATGATGGTCACCTAACTATGTGTTTATTAACCAAAATACATGTGGTCCGAACACGTGTTTCCACCTAAGGAGTGATTATAATAGTCCCTACTATAGTAATGTGACAAATGGGATTAAATATGTTAATGGTAGTGGGACCACTAAAAGTGATGGTACCAATCCTTTGGCTAATACATAGGGTCTTTTACCCACATTCAACCTAATTGTGGAATTCTTATAAGAGTTATGATGGAATTATCAAGGGATTCAAATTGAAAAATTGAAAAGTTTATAGGAGTTTTAGCGTAAATCCCATGAAAGCTTAAAAGAGGCCTATGCATGGATGTGCAAGTTAATTATCATGACACAAGGCATGATCGAAACCCAAGTAGTTCGATTTTGGTATGGGATTTTAAACAAATAACTTAACTGTCAAATGTGGGATGCCATGTTAATTCAACTTGCACAACCCACTTTGGCCAATGTGTTCCAATTATCAGAACATGTTAAATGAACATGGTGGAAAAATGAATGGTTACATTTCGGTTCAATAAAGAAAACCTAAAGAATGCATCCACACCATCAATTCAACAACCTTGTGGCTAATTTAATAAGGCCACCCCACAAAAGACCAAGGGGGTCAAGTTGAAAAAAGGTGATTCCACATCATATTTTCTTGAATAATGGGGAATGGCCATGTGTTGGAAATGTGGTGGGTCCCATCAAAAAAAGGATTGTTTTAATCCTCTTCAAATCATTACATTAACCCTAACCCCAAATAACCTTGTTTTCACTACAAGGTTTATGGTCATGATGCATTGCTAAAAACTACATCCATTTCCACTAAACCTGACCACCCAACTATGTGTTGATTAGAAACACCATCACAGAACAATGTCTTGGGTGAATTCAACATTTAATTTCCATCGTAGTGGATGTTCAATGAAAAAATCTTGTTGAATCCATTATGGTTTGTGCACTAATGGGGACCCAATGGTGGTATCATGGAATTAAACAAATTTTAAGTGTGTTTTATCAAACTCCCCAAAAACCAATTATTTTTATTACTTGATGACAAAATTTTGTTAGAAAATTATGTCCATTTCCACTAAAACATTCCACCCAACTTGTTGTTGGGTGGAAAATACATAATGTGACAACACGATGGGTGGATTAAACCGTGAATTTCCAACATATTAGACATGTTCAATGGAAAATTCCCATTGAATTGCATTCCATTCTATGTATTTGTGGGGATTTCATGGGAATAAGGTACTATAACATTTAAGATCATGTGGTTTGTTCACACTGGTGCCTAGAACACATGAGCGGAAACATAATGGAAATACATGATGGAAATGTAATGGAGGTATAGTGGAAATGGAAAAAAATTGTTTTATAGGAATTTAATAAAAATTCAATTTTATGTGTATGCTCATATTTATTTGTAAATATGACCATTATGAAATAAACATAATGTTAATTTTTAAAATATAACATTGAAAATGTTTTAGATAAATACATTACATGTCAATACATTATATATTATTTCTTGAAATTAAAATATCATGATTATAACATTACAATTCAATACAAGTTTTAAACAATTTTATTACTAAATATATGTTTGAAATGAGGGAAGATATAATTTTTTAATTTAATATTATATTAAAAATTTAAATGTATCACAATTTTTTTAAAAGTTGATTTAAAATAGGCTTGTTAAAATTAAGTTATGATTGTTTTTGAAAAAAATCCTCAAAACACCATTGTTAAAATTATTAGATAATAATATTCAAAAAAAAATTTAATCTAATTAATTGGTTAATTATAGTTTCAAAATATCATGGATGTGTAAATCTTGGAAAAATATTAAATAATGCACTTTAATTTGGACAAAATGTGTGAAAGATAATAATGGTTAGAGTTGGCATTTCTAATGCACTTGGAGGTTGAACAGAAAAATAAAAGGTAATGGGTTTAAACCTTGGAAACCAAGGTTGAAAACCCATTGTTGACAATATAGGTTGACTATATAATCAATGGTGTATGTGATCCACATTTTTTTATTAATTAAAATTTAAAATTCGAATTATTACTAATAGAATGTGTATAATATTTTTTTAAAATTTAATTCTTTAAATTTAATTCCACATGGCAATTACAAAATGGAAAGGTACAGATAATTAAATTTTTTAATAAAATTATATTTAAAATAAAAATCAACGTCATGTGGCAATTTACAAAATTGGAAAAATGTAAATAATAATAAATTAAATGCCAATAAGGGCCAAGGCTTTAGAAAGGGCAAGAACAAGAAAAATATGACCAATAAAAGGTTGGCCACCAAACCAACTCAAAGCCAACCCAACACCATGGAGGTTTAAATTAAATGATTAAAAGCCCTAATTACAAGCATGGCAACCCAAATGAAATCTAATGCATTTGGGTCAAGGAAGATTATGGATTAGGCAAACAACCAATCTTTTAATTTGACTTTTCAAAATTAATGGCCCCAAATGAGGATATGTTGGATGTCTCAAAAAACCATGATGATGGAGACCATATTGGGGTTCCTAATTCAATCAAAATGTTTTTACACATCTACACTAATGACAAGGGCTAATGCTTGAATGCAAAAGTCAGAAGGTGCTAATGAAAGGTTGGATTTTTAATGTGGTGAGGCTTAACATTAGGTGTGATTCTCATAGTCATTTGTGTTGACAAACATTGTTCCTAATCTTATGGGGACATTGACTTTCTCTATGGTGCCAAAGAAAGTGTTTAGTTTTATTCATGGGCCCAAGGCACCACAAGTCTCTTGGAAGCGGCCAAAATGGTGTACCAAACACCATTTTTTGGGCTAAAACATTGGCCATTCTAAGTATTCAATCAATGATTATGTGAAAGTGAGAAACACCATATGAATTAATTAGGTCAAAAAACATTTATATACTTACTATAATTCCCAAACATGTTTCCAAGGCCAACTGCATAGAGGTGTGCAAGGTGTACTCTAAAGCTTACATGTGGCTATATAATTAAACTTCATGACCTTTTAACACAACTAACCATTGATTGGGCAAGTGGTGTTCTTAGTGTAGTGGTAATGCATAATGATGAAGAATTTTTTCAACTAAGGGGTAGATGCAAGCTATGGTGGCTCACTTTTTGCATCCCCATGGACTTTCTACAAAGTGTATTTTATTCAAATGCCACAAACACATTGTAAAATCATCAATTTGACAAAAATATCTAAGGACTAAGATCACCAACTTGAATAAGAATATTTATTTATTAAGGGGTGAAATTCAATAAACATACGCCAATCATATAGTAATGGACTTTTAAAATGGACATATGGATTATAATATGGGTTTTGCATTAAAATTCAAATGCATTTTTTGTTATGATTTCATCTCAATATTTTTTATAGGGACTCAATATATGATACATGATGGAAAAAATTTATGTAATGAAAAAAATTATAATAAAAATTTTAACCATCAAATATTTATGGACTTTTTAAATGACCAAATTTGGGCCTTCTTTTCAAAAGTCCCAATCTTGGTCATTTTTTGTTAGATTGATATTTTTTCCCCCTAACATGTATAATAAAGAATTTTCTAGATGAAAAACCTTTCATATGGACTTTATTCATTGATTAATCATCACATAAAGCCCACTCAACATCAGTTTTTAACATTTTTTTTCATCATAATGTTAATTTTTCCATTTATATGAACTTTTGGGACTAGGATTCTTGCCACTTTTGAGCCACCGTAACTTGCGTTTATCCTAAGGAGAACATTAACACATTAATAATGACCCCACAAAGTTTTGTTAGATTTTGGTGTTCAACTATTACTTTTAAGTGAGACCATTATTGACGATCTTGGATCAACCAACGTTCATTTTGATTCATGCCCATATTGGATTTTGATATCAATGGGTGGTTCAAATACAACTTGTGGTTTAACCAAGCACAAGGTTGTGATCTTGATGAATCCTACCAAACCAATAGACTTCATTATAATATAGGCTAGATAGAAGCAAGGTAAAATAGAAAGTTCATAGCTTTGTGTCAAAAAAATTACATGTAGCCATGAAATTTTTTTACTGTATTGAAAGTAGAATTATTTTTGGTACAATAATTAAATGATGATAATATTTCGTTTTATATTTAAAATTTTGAAAACCCCCATATTGAAAATAGAATTAAATCGAATTTTTAAAAATATTTATACTTGCACAAAATGTCTGATCTTGTAAAATGGGTTACACGTAGATGAAATATTAATTTTTTTAAAAGTTCAACTTAGTGAAGCCTAAAAGATGTTTATGTATTATCAAATTATGGATGTTATAATCATAATATATCAAATTATTAATATGAAATAGGTTTGAACACCATTTTGACCTAATTTATTTTCAACCTATTTTTATGATACCAAAGTTGTTCAAACTTTGTATTCAACTTCTTACAAACTAAATGTAGTGACTTATGGTTTTATATTTCTACTTCAAAATATTTTGAATTTATTTTCTTGTGTCCATATAAAATATTGTTCCATTTTTTAATTGGATTTTGGAAAGACTATTTTTTTGGTCTACTTTACCTTACCAACACCCAACTTGAAGAATGATCACCCATGTTATGTCCTATGGCATATTGGTTAGAGGTGTGATTTCATATCCCTTGGGGGTTACTAGCGATTTTTGGGATGAAATTGAATATTACCACCCACAATGGTAAACGAGAGTTAGTTGCAAGGTTTCACCACTAATGAGGCTCATTTGGGGATGAGCTAAAAAATCCAAAAAATCCATTATGTTTGGCTCGATTTTGAACTATTGGAAGGTAACATCCATGGTCATGATGAACCCCCAAATGGGAAATTGGTGATGTTAGGACCACAAGAAATGCCATATATTCAAGTTTTCCACATTAAATCTTAACCCACCATGGGGCATATTGACTAAATGACATGCATTGGCTAGTAATTTTATTCATCAAGTTTGGCACATTTTGCCATCACTAAGCTTTTAGACACTCATGGATGTTGATAATGGGCCGCCATGATTGAACCCATTAGAAACCATGGTTATTCAATGGGATATTCCAAAGGATGAGATATGCTTACTAAAATTTATAGTCTAGTTAATCTAATGTTGTAGTCATGGATCCAAATAAAGTGATACCACTATGTGGAGTGAAATCGACAAGCTAGGTAAGCCTCCATGTGACATGTTATGATATTGCATTAACAACATCCCACTTTGTTGCTAACATTGGTTGTTCAGGCTTACTATTGTTCTTTTCCAAAGACCATCACATTCTTAGGGGGTGTAAAATTTGGATAAGAGAGGTTAGTAGATTTGGTCATTTCAAGATGGTCATGTCATGGTCTTTCACAAGTTGGCACAAGTCAAGGACTTTGAAACCTTACATCAATATTTTTATTAGAATTGATTTATGGGTTGCAACATTTGCAAACCATGTAGATGTGACCATGTGCATACAGGTTGAAGAATGCCCAACCATTAAGAGATTATTGATTAACACTACAAGAAAACACAACTTTTTAGAATGCCAACTTAATCGAAGTGTCCACATTGACCCAAAGGTATGTCCATTTTGACTATAGGTTTAGGCCATGAAAAACACATGTTACATTTGACCAATACATTTGACTAAAGTGATTTTTTGGACCAAGTTTCAACTCGAAGATTTGATCAAAATGGACAAATGTCCATCAAAATGACCATGGCTTAATCAAATTGGCCATATTGAATGGATAGGGTTTAGTCAAATTGATCATCTTGATTTGACCCTTAGTCAAATTGACTATTATGATTTGACACTTAGTCAAATGAACCATACTCATTTGATGACTTAACCTACTTGTTAAGTTTAAATTATCTACTTAACCTAACATAACAAGTAAGTTAGGCTAAGCCTAAACTACCTATCTAGCCTAACATAATTAATAAACTAATTAGTTATTTGTTAAGTAATAACATAATTAATAGCTTAGTTAGGTAGCTTACCTAAACCTATTTAGTAGGTTATTTAAAACGTAGCCTAAGATTACTTAGTAGCCTATAACTAGGTAGTATAAGCCTTCTAGGTAGGTATCTTAGGTGACTTAAACTTACTAGGTATACCTATTAACCATGTAGGAAGCCTATTAACCTAGGCCTACTAGGTAAATAACATAGGCCATTTAGGCCTAATAGGTAGGTTGCCTATCTTAATAACTAGGTAAGTAGCTTAGTCCACCTAAGCCTACTAGGTATAAAGTAGCTTAACCTAGGCTATCAAAGTCTATTTAGTAGTTACATACATAATGTAGGCCACTTAGGCCTACAAGGTAAGTGATTTAACCTAGGCCACTTAAGCTTATTAAGTATGTATGTAATCGAGTTTAGGCCACTTGAATCTATATGGTAAGTAGCCTAATCTAAGCTACCTAAGGCTATTAAATAGGTATGTAGCCTAACATAAGCCTATTAGGTAGGTACATAATTTAATTTAAGTTACTTAGGTAGGTATATAGCTTAGGTAGCCAAGGTTAAGCGAACATAGGCCTATAAGGTAGGTACATAGCCTAACTTAAATTACCTATGTAGATACATACCTTAGGTAACCTATCTTAACCTAACCTAGGCCTACTAAATAGGTACATAACTTAAGTAGCCAAGGTTAGGTTAACCTAGGTGTATTAGGTAAGTACGTAGCCTAACCTAAGTTACCAATGTAAATACATAACTTAGATAACTTATGTTAACCTAACCTAGGCCTACTAGGTAGGTACATAACCTAACCTAGGCTACCTAAATCATTTAGGCCTACTAAGTAGGTATGTAACTAACCTAGGTTAAACCACTATAGGTAGGTAGCGAGCCCTATATCTATTTAATATGCTAGGCTACCTACCTAATATGCCTAGGCTAGATCTATTAATTATAGGCTAATAGGTACCTACATAGCCTACTAAATAACATAGTCATAGGTAGGTATAAGCATAGACTTAGTAGGTACTCGTAAGGTTTATTAAATTATAACCTACATGTTACTTAAGTACATGCATTTATTAATAATTACTTCCTACCTACTTAGGTTAACCTACCTATAACCTACCTATAACCTACCTATTTATGTAAGTAATGTAAAAGAATTCAAGTTCATTTAATGCAGTATGTTGAAAAAAAATTCATGGAAGTTGATTACAATATGTTAGTCCAAAATTATGTTTATTATAATATGTTGTGCAAAAAAATCACCTTATAGGTGATGGTGCAATGGTTAAGGATTGACTCTTTAACATGAAGATGAGGAATTCAAATCCCCGCACTTGCAACCTAGCCTACCTCGGCTACTTAGGTGAGCTAATTAGGTAGCCTAGGTTGCAAAGCCTATTAAACCATCTAACCTGGGTTACTTGGCCTAGCCTGAAGGGCTTGACCTAACCTAGGGCCTTGGCCTAGCCTATGTGGTTAAACTAAGTGGCCTAGCCTAAGCCAAGGACATAGGGTTGGTAGGTGAATAGATAAATAATTTTTGGCATTAATTATTAAATTTATTAATTAAGTAGGTATAGGTTGGGGTAGGGTAAGTAGTAATTAATTAATTAATATTATTATCATATTAATTTTTGATAAAATAATTTAAATAATATATATTTATGGTTGCTACCCAAATTATATTATTGTTATGATGGTTCAATAAAAAATACCCAATAAAAAATACCAACCAAAAGAACCCAGTCAAAATGGTCGAATCCAAATTGACTTGTCCACAATTACACTTTGGTGAAATTGGACATGAGGGCAAAAAAACCATATGGGAGGTTTTTTTGACCAAAATTCTTGGTCAAAAAAGCCGAGATTTCTTGTAATGCAACTATGTTGGCCAAATGGCACTAGATTAAGGTTTGGATCAATGAATCAATGCAAGTGGATGTTCCAACAATTGGTTCACAAGCACATTGGTTCTATTGGTTGTGGATTAACTATCACCATTGGAGGTGATCCAATGAGCATATTAATTCATCCCTAGATCATTCACATGTTTGGTGGATGACATATTGGATCTAAGATGCCATTCATGCATGATTCATCCTGATGATTAGTCATCATTGGTGATAATCAATAGGTTGGCCCTCCATGAACAACTCACCAACATTCATGAATTTTCCATATTTTTGAATGCATTTAAAGATGGAAGCCTTGAAATGATTTGGAATTTCAATTCATCTAGTATGGGGCAGCCCAATGTAAATGAATGAAAACAAGCCATGGGCTTCTACACTCGCATGATAGACATGTTCAACATTTTTGAAAGAGCTTGTAAATGAATTTTGGGGCAAGTTAAGGACCTTAACTACTTCACATGGTTTTTAGTTTAATTTTGGTGAAACAAACACATTTGGCACAATCCTTTTCACCCACCTATCAAGGACACAAAGAACCACAATAATGAAAGGCTAAAGGAAAGGTCTAAATTTAACTTTCAAACAAAGAACAAGATAATATTATGTGATTCAAAAATAAAAAACACAATAACTACGAATGAGAATACAAGATGTGCAAGACAAACATGAAAACAAATCTTTATTATGTTAACATATGCAAACGTGAACATGACGAGGTTATGGTGCAAGATTGTGTTTAAAACTAATGTTGAACAGATTGAAGGAAATGAGGGGTCTTATTTTTATTTATACCCCTTTGAAAACCTAATTTAGGGAAGCTTCCAAGGAGGCTTCTATGTGTGCATTGAGTAAAGAAGCTTCTTAAAAACCTTTTTAACTCATAGTTAATTATGAATTAATTAAAATTTAACTAAAAACAACTAGGACTTAATTAATAGTTAACTCGGACTTAACTAAAACATAATTAAAACTTAACTAAGAGTTAATTAGAAATGAACTAAAATTTAATTATGAATCAACTATGAATCAACTATAAGTGAATTATAACTTAACTGAAAGTTAATTAAAAGTGAATTGAAACTAAACTAAAAAGTAGGTACAAGTTTATTACAAATCATGGATGAATAGTCAAGTGAATAAACTCCATGGCATTGGCATTCGTGACATCATTTCCCTTTCTAGCAACATGTTCCACGAGGAATGAACTTAAGTTTGTTTAGATATTGTTGATAAAATTCATGCACCTTGTTCATAACTTTGATAAGCTTTTGATTGGTTCCCAAGTGCATTTGTTCACATCATACCCATGCTAATGAACAAGATATTGGAGTTGATAATTAAAGACCCATGAATCCAAAATGTCCTCCATTTCATATTCTTGTTCACTATCAACTTTAATAGGTGGAGGGGTGTCATGGATTCATCCTAAAATGGTAGATGTGTGGTAAGGTTCAAACAAAGAAATGTGAAACACATGATGGATTCTCATAGAACTTGGAAGCTTAAATTGGAAAATCACAACATTGATTTGTTTCACATGAAAAATGGACCTAACATCTAATGATCCAACTTCTTTTATGGCTTTGTTGTCTTGATATGTTGTCGTTGAAACCAAATTTAGTCCCCAACCTTGAAGTTGGGTTGTTCCTTCCAATGTTCATTAACATTCTTTTTGTATCACCTTTTTGTTTTTTCAAGGTTAAATACAAGTTGAGCTTGAACATCCACCAACCACATGGTTCAATCTTTAGTTGTTGAATTCATGACTTTGTGCACACCTTGAATGTCAAACTTGGGGTGCAAACCATGATTTGCAAAGAAAAATGTTGTTGAGTTGATGAATGCACCGTGTTGTTGTAAGCAGATTTTGCCGTGTTCAAAAGTTTTGTTTAATTGGTTGTACATAGTAAATATTGCTCTAAGACTTGATTGACCCATTTTATTTACCCATCTAGAGGTGGAAAGGTGATGATAACTTCACTATCACACCAAAAAGCTCAAAAAGTTGTTTCCAAAATTTGGATGCAAACTAAAGCCCTTGATTAAAAATGATGTTTTTAGGAAGACCATGATATTGAAAAACATCATCAAGGAATAATTTGGTTGTTCCTTCACTAGCTATTGTTTTGGTACACAAAATGAAATGAACCATCTTTGTCAAATGGTTCACCGTCACCAAGATGGAGTCATAAGCATTAAAAGGTGGGAGGTTTGTGATGAAGTCCATGGAAATTGAATACCATGGGGATGCAAGGATTGGTAATGGTTGAAGGAGACCATAACTTAATGATGACGAAGATTTTTTGTTCGAGCATAAACATCACAAAATTTAACAAAGTTCTTCACATATTTCCAAAGTTGTGGCCACCAATAATTTCAAAACACTAACTCCATGGTCTTGTTGAATCGAAAATGGCCTACAACCAAAGAATTGTGTTTAACCTAAAGAACTTGAAGTTGCTTAAAGCCATTAGGAACAGACAAAAAATCATCACGATAAAGTAGACCATCTTGAGATTTGAATTTAGCATGATCACTAAAAAAATCCTAGACTTGATGATGATTCCCTAATTAACCTTGGATGCTAATAACAAGAGGGTCTTTTTTTAAATCTTCACAAATTTAACAAAGAAGGGTTGTGTCATTAGGAATTACTAACAACACCTAAAGTTGAAGAGGTTCAAGCTTGAGAATGACATCACATTGTTATTCATAAATTACATTTCCCTCTTTAGGTATAAGGTACGAACAATAGGACAATGCATCGAGTTTCCCTTACTAGCACCTAAGGTGATATGTGATGACAAACAAGAATTGAAACAAAGACAATGTTCATTAAACTTGGTGTCAATTCAAAATACATGTTGTCATGAAATACTATAAATTCTTATGGTTTAAATACATAGTGGTTTCATGTTGAACTCCTTCAAGCAAATGACACCATTCCTCAAAGGCATTGATGATTGTCAGAAGTTTTTTTGTCATGAATTTCGTAATTAATTTCCATAAGAGAAAACTTATGGGAACGAAAGCCAACAGGATGAAGAAGCTCGAAAGACATTATCAATTTCAATTCCCCAAGAATAAGGTTGATCCTTCTTAATCAACCGAATAAAATGGGTCACTATTGAAAAATAGTGGCAATGAAACATCAATAAAAGTTATAAATCCAAAAAAACATTGGACATCTTGAACATAAGCTAGAATAGCCCAATCAACAATGGTTTGAACCTTACGAAGATCAATGCGAATGTTATTCCAAAAATGATGTAGCCCAAGAATTCCACTTCAAATTGATGGAATTCGCACTTCTCCAATTTGGTGTAAAATCCAACCTATGAGTGTTTACACACTACAATGACCTTATACGAACATCATAATGGGAATTTTTCATGTATTCCCTAGATACAAGAAAATAAATAAAATAAAATTCATTGAAATAATAGAAAAAAAAAATCGTTTATCTAAAATTGTCATAATCAATTTTTTAAAATTGAAAAAATCAAATCAAAATCATAAGACTTTTGAATTTTGCCCACACTTTTTGTCACACCTGCAAAACTCATGGATATGGACTTTATCTTATAATGTGTTAATCTTATATGTTTGAAACTTTGGGATATTGGATGAATCATGTTTAGAAATTAAAGACCCATTGAATGAATGGAATGTGATTTTAATTTATTATGTTATGTACTTTTTAAAATCCTAAAAAGTGTATTTATTTTAAAAGCCCTTTTTAACATTTTAAAAAAGTTATTTAAAATTTATTTTGGAATATTTTTAATATGTTTTATAGCATCATGATTTGAAATTGGTAATGGAAAAAAATGTTACTTTCAATATTATCTAAATATTCATATTTTAAGCTAGTTTTCAACTAGACTATAAAAAAGACTTTGAAAAAGGATTTTAATCCGTTGAAATTGTGACACCCTAGTGTGTTTTCACCCCTCTAGAAACTTTTCCAAAACCAAACATACATGGTGCTCATGGTCCTCCATGTTCTTTGAGAAAATGAAAATGTTAATAATGCAATAGACCACATATTCATGAAAAACATCGTTTATTAGATGTTGGAAAACAACACGTGTGTTAATAAGGTCAAATGACATCATAACATACTCAAAATGGTTGTAATGGGTTTTGAACATTGCCTTCCATTCATTGCCTTCTCAAATGCATACCAAATTTTATGTTGCATATAGATCAATTTTGGTGTACACCTTCGCATGAATAAGCTAGTCCAACAACCCTGAGATCAAGGGCAAAGGGTACTAATTCATGATGGTGAATCAATTCAATCCATAATAATTGACACATGTTTGCAAAAAACCATTTTTCTTTTGACAAAAAGGTTAGGGGTGCCTGTTGGAAACTTTAAATGTCGAATGAACCCCTTCTTAAGGTTTTCATTGAGGTATTTACAAATCATTACAAGTTCCTCTTGTGTCAAATTATAGATGGGTCTAAATGGAGGTTGCACTCCTTCCGTAAAATCAATGGTGTAATTGTATGGTTGATGTTTGGGCAAGGTTTC
>Ga0116229_10002373_pt1 | contig 30397 bp, 17 predicted proteins | sample S1TSphgellanicum_3_FD_87313 | JGI IMG/M metagenome (GOLD analysis project Ga0116229, IMG submission 87313) | Host-associated microbial communities from peat moss isolated from Minnesota, USA - S1T2_Fc - Sphagnum magellanicum MG | ecosystem: Host-associated > Plants > Peat moss > Unclassified...
CCCCCCCCAACGGTCCATCCCACCCCATGTGTAACTTCCCAGCTCACCACTTTTACCCCAACACGATACTTACCCCTGAAAAACATCATTCCACCCGTCCGATTCCTGATCCAACGTTCCTAATTCACTTTATCACATCTTTATTCTTCTCCCCCCCCCAGGGTAAGTTAAAGTAAGATAAAGACATACAGACTGACAAGACCACCAGGTAGAGGAAGCTCAGAGTGTCGGTGGTGACGACACAATCGATGGCTGGCGTGTGTCTCTCCGCCACCACGACCTGCAGCGCCAAAATTATACAGAGGTCAATTTTGCCATAGAATGCTTTTGCAGCAGAATTGTCGTGTCACAGACAGACTAAGCAAATTAATATATTAGATTGCAACAAGCAAGAGTTATAGTTGTGGGGGTGTTCTTGGTTTGATTTTGGCAAAAAACTCCTTTGAGTGTTGAACCAAAACCGGGCCTAGACCCTAGAGTTTGTTGTGTGAAGCAAAGGAGGTAAAAAAACCACTAATGAAGAGGCTTTTGCTTTGACCATCAACAAAAATATCATGAACCTTGAACCCTAAAACCCCCTTTTTTTCGTCTTTTTTTCTCCCTCTCTCTTTCATTGCGTTTAAGAGTTGACATCAACTAGTAACAACATTGGTTGTAGAAGCAATTTGCCATCACCTTTGTCATTGAAGCTTGGAGTTTTAACTAACTAGTTTCTAGAGGTCAAGAACAACACGAGGAGGGGAAGCTGGGGAGGATACATTTCCTTTTTATTTTAACCATCATGGTTGTGGTTGCCTTATTTGTTCAAGAGTAATAGTAACAATGAAAGTTGTAACAAAAGGAGAAAAATAGGGCGTTCACCAAGAGGAAGTGATAGTGGGAAGAATTGAATTACATCATTGTCTCCACCATGTGTTGAAGAATTCTACACCTTTTTTGAGCTTTGAAAGTTTGGGGGGATTGTTTTGGAAATTCACCACATAAGCATACAATGTCAATTTGGCATGATTTCTAAACCATCAAGTTTATGGATAGAAAGGTTACACATATGCAAGCATGCAAAAGTTTTGTAAACCAAAAGTTGATTTTCCATTTATTTTTGGGAATTCACATCTCATTCGTACAAAGGTGGAATTATGACTTGTTTATGTTAATGAGTTAATGGGGGAAGAGCACTATTCGTGTGGGAAATTTCAAGCCATTTGGTGAAAAAAAAATTTAGAGGATTTTTCTAAAGTGTGAAATGAGGTATGACCATTATTCTTATTTCAAATGTTTGGCAGATTAACATTGTATTGGTGATTCTTCATTATTGTACTCATAGGTGAATGAATACCAATCAACAAATGTGGAGAATTTGGATTCTTGTCATGATTTTTTAGTGAAGATCATGAAAATGAAAATTTATGTTGCATGATTTATGTATTTTCACTTATGTTTGTTGCGTTGTGCATGTTGTTTATTAATATGTCAATATGGTGATCATATGATTTCAAGGGGTAAGGGGATTACGAAGGTGTGTGCCAATTGGTTATAACTTGGGTATGAACACATCTTCTTAGGTTGACCTATTGGTAGTTTGTGTTTACTATTCAATGTGAAACCCTATGTGAAAGGTTAAATGCATTCCCTCAAATGGTTTTATCATCACAAAAAACATGGGGACCATGATTCGTGTGGTTAATAACCAAGCATGAAACAAGGCTACTGCTTAATCTTGATCACTAAAGGAACCATGTTTAATGTTTGGTTTGCCCAAACATATTGATGATGGTTTTAACTAAGGTTAGGTTGAATTTGGATGCACAATTGTGAATATTTGTTAAATTTGATCATCAAAATGTCCCATTGTTTGGTGTCGTGGTGAAATTAAGTTGATGATCAGTAAACCACCTATTGTGTTTAGAATGTGCACAAATGTTTGGCCTTGTGAAATGTTTTTATGAATGTAGGTGTTTTAACCATATAAATGCGACATCTTTGGATTTATGTTATGGGAATTATGGTTTAAAAGGTGAATGAAGTCACAATGGGTTCAACATATTTTTAGGTTTAATATAAACCATAATGTGACGGATGCGAACATTAAACACCATCTTCCAATGGATGAAACTCATCCATAATGTTCATCCATAATTTTTAATTAAATTTTAATTAACTTTTGGTTAAGTTTTAATTAACTTTTAATTAAGCCCTAGTTAATTCAATTAAGTTTTAGCTACTCCTAGTTAAGTTTGAACTAATTCTCAATTAACTCTTAATTAATTCATAATTAACTCTTAGTTAAGTCCTAATTAAGGCTTAGTTAAGTCATATTTAACTCCTAATTAAATTCTAATTAGCTTTTAATTAAATTTTAGTTAAATTTTAGTTAATGTTAGTTAACTTTTAATTGAGTCCTAATTAAGTTTCAATTAACTCATAATCGACTCTTAGTTAAAAAGGTTTTCAAGAAGTTGTCTTACTTGATGCACACGTAAAAGCCTCTCTAAAAACTTCCTTGAACTAAATCCTCAAAGGGGTATAAATAGGAATAGGACCCCTCATTTCCTTCAATTTATTCAACATCAATCTTAAGCATGATCTTGCACCATAGCTTTGTCATGTTTTTTTCATGTTCATGTTTGCACATGTTAACATAATAAAGATCTATTTCATGTTTGTTTTGCACATCTCGTGTTATTGTTTTTAATTCTTATGTTCTTATTTTTTAATCATGTAATCTTGTTTTGTTTCTTGTTTGAAAAATTAAATTAAAACCTTTCTTTTAACCTTTGATCTTGTGTTTTTTTTTGTTTTTAACAGTTTGAACAGACTCCATCAGGTCTACATTTATTTTTGTGTTTATAAGCCATTTAGGAGTTAGATTCTTTTAAAGTTGAGTATGGAGTATCCTTCTTCTTCAAAGGAATTTTGTTTTAGAAAACACAAATTACCCACTTTTTGTTGTTTAATGTTGTGGATTACCCACCGCTTGTTGGTGTCATATTTCATAGTGTTTAGTATCATGTCTACATCCATGGAAGAAGTCCTTGTTGTCCTTAAAAATCTTGAACACAAAAATTAAGCACTTCGTGAATCTATTGTTCATTTGCAAACCAATCAAACTTTGACCTCTTTGGGATGCGTTTTGGTAACACAACCCCAACCAAAAGAGCCATGGATCGGCCTACTTGACAAGTTTGATGGCACATGTTCAAAACTTCGAGGTTTTGTCAACCAAGTGCATTTGGTCATCTAACTCCATCTTCATCAATATCCAATTAACCTAGTTCAAGTTAGATTCACTAACATTTATTGTTAAGCACAACCCTTGTTTGGTTTGCACCTTTGTTGGAGCACTAGTCACCCTTGCTCAATGACTTTGAAGCATTTCTTGAAAAGTTTAATGCCACTTTTGGAAATTTGGACAAAGAACGCACATTTAGCATTGAGATACAATCATTTTGTCAAATATCACATTCAGTTATGGTATATGCATCGAAGTTCAAAAAATTGGCTTGCAATATTTCATGGATCATTCATAAATGAGTTCCAATTTGGGTTATGAAGAGATGTGAAAGGCTTATTATTCATTTTTCCAAACCTTTCAACATTAAGTCAAGCCATTGCACAAGTTGTTCAATGTGACAAGAAGCTTTTCAAACATTGACAAGAGAAGTGCCATGAACCCACATCAACAACACAAAAGAATTTTTCACTTGTAATGCCAACCCAACCTTTAGCAACCTTGCCAAAAGATGACCCCATGCATATTGATAAGACAAATTTCAAACCCCTCATAGAACAAAAGAAACAACATCAATGTACAAATTTAAATTTTTTCTGTATTGTGGAGAACTAGGTCATGTTGCTCATGAATGTCCAAAGAAGTGTGGACCACATGCACATGCACCATCTTTGTTACCAATCCACAACCATAAGAGTTGGAAAAAAAACATGTCTAATTTCAATAGGGTCCATGAGGCTAGACCTTGATGCATCATGTAATGAGAATGGTCTCAACATATATTTAAACCCAACACCATGTTTTTTGGTACTAATAATTGTCAAATGTAGTAAGCTTATGACAATGGAGGCCCAAGCACTTTTTGATTATGGCACATCAACATGTTTTATGGACAAAAAGTTAGTGTGACAATACAAGTTGATTTTAGTGGAAAAGCACACATTACTGCCATTTGAGGTCATTGATGGTTGAAGCCTTTCATCATGACCAATCGCCCATGAAACCAAGCCATTAGATGTTACCATTGGTTCCCACACCAACAAGGTTGTTTTCAATGTCATTTCATCCCTAAGAAATCTTGTCATCATTAGATTGATTTGGCTTATTCTACATAATACATGAATGGATTGGTATATGAATGGTGCTTGAACCAGTTACATCTATAGTTGGGGTTGTAGTTAGAAGGGGCTTGGGAGTGGAGCAATTAATCAAATCACTTTTGCAATAATTCGTACACTGAAAAAAAGAATAGTTAAAAAATTCAAATGCCAAAGTGGGAGAAATAGGATTTTTTTATAACTAAAAAGACATAAAATGTAACAATAGAACATACAAATACATTTAATTCCAATTATGATTGAATGAATTTTGCATGAAAGGGTCCAAGTACGTCATTTCCAAATTCAAAATAAATAAAAAATCATACAAAAATAACGATTAAAAATGTTGATGACAAAAATGTGACTTTTACTAAAATTGTTAAATAAATATACATTTAAAAGGATGTTCGTCTTTCATTCACAATGAGCCCATAAACATCCTCGCATTTATTACTTAACTATACGGCTATTTGATGTTGGAAAAAGTGTCTTCACTATGGTTGGCATCGACTATAGTGGGGGTTAATAATTTTAAATGAAATATATAAAGTTCAACCAATGAAAAAAAGATAAATTAATTAAATTATTTGTAAAAACTTTGAGTTTAAATATTAGATGGAAAACATATGCCTTCCCTTATGGTCAGCATTGACCATAGGGGAATTGGAAAAATTAGAAAAACATTTATGTAACTATGACAAAAATACAAAAACTATTGATGATTAAAAATATTTCTAAGTTATAACTAATATTTATTGATGTTTTTAGAAATGGTTATCATAGTTTTTAAACATTTGAATTACTGAAATTAAAGGAAAGGAATGATTCAAATCATTTAAAGTTATGGAATATGGGAAAAAATGATTTTAAAAAAACCATTTTTTAAAAAATGAGCATCATCCTTCATAGGAAATGAAGGAAAGAAAATAAATCTGAAATTATTTACTCACAAAATTATCAAAAAAAATATGTTTAAAATATTAAAATTCATATTTTATAATTCATGAATATGAATTAATAGTTTTTATTTTATTCAACATTGGAAGGTATGAAATAGAAAGAACAATTTCTAAAAACTTCTAAAGCAATGCTATGAATGAATTTATGTGAAAATATCTGTGGAAAAAAATAATCAACATATTCAATCCCCAATGATTGAGCATGTTTTCAAACTTCAAAGGGAAAAAATTGGAGACTTAGGCTCCAAAATTATTTCCTTAATTCAAAGGTGGAATTGATTCAGAAGATATATCTTTCATTGAGGTATCATTGACTCTCATTGTTGAAAACTTTATAGATGGTTTTGAATATATAAGAAAAGAAGCATCAAAATTTAAATGACTGGAATAATTTTATTGAAGGAACACATATTAGCACGAATTTAATCCCTTGGAACAATGTTAAATACACTATAGATTGCAAAAGAAACGTTATTCCAAACATTTTGTTGCCTCATATTTAGTAAATTTTAAAACACCATGGTCACATGATCTCTCACTTTTACAAGATTTTGGAGCGAGTAATGAGGCCATGTGTCATGCAACGTCTTCGATATATCCCATCAAGTAATTGCTCAAAGGGGGCTTGGGAATAAGTCCTTCAAAGCATAGAACATAATGAAATGAAAATGATTGAGCTGGATGTCTCTACACAAAACCTAAAACATTAGCCTTACATGAGAGGCATAATAACTATGAAAAAGATAATCAATGATGAATAAAATCAACTTATTCATAATCGAGATTGACTCGAGCTATCTTTTTGGGAGGTGAATTTGGGATAGGTCGAGAAGAAAAGCCAAGTTTCGAATGAAGTTTAGACATCTCCAAAAGAGGTTTCACAACCTTTTCATGTACATCATTGTGGCCCATGGACTAATAAGCTTGAATGCAATTCCCTACAAAACAATCAAGGAAAGTAATATTTTAATCATTAGGTAGCACAAACTATTGTTTTAAGATTGTAGAAAGAAATGACAATGACATACCAATGGATGAGTTCATCATGACAACTAGAGAGCTAAAAGGGCTATAAAGGTGAATAAGAGTCCTCAATGTGGACACATGCATCTTTTAACCTCCTTTGAATGGTAAACCTTTACTCGACTTCTCCATTGTATCAATGTTTATGAAATTTCACAGAATATCATCTTCATTCATAGGAACAGAAGTTTCAACATTTCTAGGTGAGTTTCTTGAAACTGGAATCCATCCATGGTTTGAACAAGAAAAGTCGCCCAACTTAGTTGAATATGAAGGATTGGGAATGATAAAAGTTAGTCCAATAAAATTCTATGGAATGAAATGTAATGTAAATAAAATTTAGTATGAAAATTACCATTTTCCTTTGATTCTGTTGCTCATCCACAATAGAGAATTAATCACTGCCCATCTGAAATGGATCTCATTTCCATTTCTCTTTAAGAAGGACTTGATTTCCTTAAGGACACGAGGGTGTTCATCATGGAAAATAAGAGTTGCTCCATTTTTCTCCATGTATTTATTTGCAAAACCAAATATTTCATACACATAGTTATCTACGTGATGGTTCTAGGAGGGTACAATAGTGGGAGGTATGGAAACAAGAAGGACTTACAAGTCTGAAGGAACTTCAATAATGAGGAGAGCAAGCTTGTGAGTTGTAGAATCCTTCAAAGCGGAAGGAAAATTGTTAGTAACTTATAGAATGGTTCAAATTATTTGAAACAAACACAAAGAGTTTCATATTTGTACCTCCGAGAGCATCTTATTGAGTTTGTCAAACTCATTGGTCTATGAACTAGAAGAAACCCTTGTCGCCACCATGTTTGGCTAGGAAAGATTACAAGCATTAATGGATAGTTGCAATAGGGAATCATCGCTACTCAAGAGTTTGATGGGATCTAGGATGGGAATTTGAAAAAGATCCAAACTGGGATTGACATCAATATTCAGGAGTCGCCTCCTCCAATGGATAGTTTGAAATTATAGACCTTATGGGTTTGATTCTGACTCCTCCTACTCTAAATTTTCCTCATTTCATTTTTCACCTGAAGGTTTAACAAATTGGTCCTTGGTTTTCTTCTTTTTTGCACTTTGGTTCTTCTTCCCACCCTTGAAATTATAATAAGTTGAAGTGGGCTTGTCAAGGTGTGTATCTTCAAACTTTTGCCTTAACCTACGTTCCAATTTTGGGGTATTGTCAATTGGGCAATCCAAATACCATCCATAGGATCCAAGGTGGCCAATTGACCACTCCTTCAAGAGGTCCTTCTTATACATGGTGATTTTTGCTTTAAGATCGCACCATATCCTAAAAAGCGGAGGTAGGTTGCAAATTGTCTCCTTTGCAAGAAAAATGGGTTAAATGTATGGAATATTGTTCTTCAAGCAAAGTACAAAATTAAGCTAGAACATGGAAAAGAGGGTATGTCCTTTACCTATAAATCACTCCCTTTAAAGCTTCCTCACCACCAGTTTGTTGTTGCCAAGTTTTACTTTTCAAGATTCCACCCTTCAGCTTGAATTCACGATAAAATAGATATTCCCATAGTTCAAGTTTCTAGTGATTTATGAAATCCTCAAAACGCTAAACCTCAACACTCTCAAGGATAGACACACCAAGGTTTGTGATTGTGTTATTAAAAAACTTCTTGGCCTCCACTTCCAATTGCAATGAAAACACAATTGAAACCATTCATAAAAACGTCCAATTAAAAATCTCATAGAAAATTTGAATATATAATCAAGATGATCTAGCAAGGTAGCTGAAACCAAAACATTGCCTTGTGAAGCCATTTTTCAAAGATGGCATCCGATAACTCGACCTTGGGAAATTTTTGAGCTTCCCTGAGAACCAAGGACTGGTTCCACTGCTTCAGCTAATAAACCTTTTGTTCATTGGTCACTTGCAAAGACATAAGCAACTTCAACTTTGTAATCATCATTTATGGATCAAGATTCATGTTGTAATGAACCTGTACTTGTTGCAAAAAAATTCAGGACCAAGTGCGAGGTCACAAACAAGCAATCTTTTATGGAACATTGTCATGTGTTCCTTTCGAACACTCTCCATTGCCTTGTTATTTAGCGAAGCCAACATTTTTGGGTTTCAAAGAACTAGATTTGGAACATCTACATAATATAAACAATGTGTGACATCGACAATGCATCTTGCATGATGCAAGGCTATGTGCTTTCTCACTATTGTAGTCACATAATGAATAAATGTTTTCTTTGGGTGATATATTGGAATCCAAGTGCAATTTCCGTTTTCCCTCTTCTCTAGGACAGACTGATCCAAATTTTTAATCATCTTAATGACAGGTTTTCATTCGTAATAAAACTTGTCTTATATTTTGTCTTCCTCTTTGTTATTCTTTTATATGTAATTTCATTTACTTGCTTATCCCTAGCCTTTTGTGAATGTCATCATTTCCTTGTGGGTAAACGTTCACACTTAAGGTTTGTTTACACACAACAAGATCATAGAGCTTGTATATGATTTAATCCCATTATCCATTGAATGAAATATAGTTTTCGATGTCATCATTGTGGTTATTTAGCTTTCATTTTAGAGCTATGCGCTACCCATTGTATCCATGAACTTCATTACAAGGTAGAAATGTTCACTATTTCCAATACAAATTGGAATTGCACATAGTGTTTCCGGACATTTCATTTAATTAAATTGTTTGTAATGAAAAATTTTACTAATCAAAGGTTTTTAATCAACAACAACTAATATTATTAAGCACTTTAGTTGGTATTATAAAATAGTTCCTAGATTTTCTCTCCCCATCATGTATGTCAATCTATGTATATACACAAAATATGTGCATTACAAAACATTTCACATTTTTTCACTAGCATAAATTCAATTGTTATCGTTTTCAATCCAACAAATTGATTGTTGTCCTTTGCAAATTCATATGTAGTGCATCAAATTGGCCCCCTTCCTTGTTCAAAATAAGGACTGATTTGCCATACTGTAGACTGAAATTTAATTGGGAATTTGGATTGCACTTTCAATTCGACAACACTTATTTATCACAAGGAAGAACTTTCAATCATATTTGCTTTCAACTATTATATTTACAGAACAAATTCATGCATTTTTAATTTAAAATAAATATACTAGAACAAATGGTAACTATCATAGGTTCTTTTGGTTTCATTGCAAATTTCCATCCTTTAGTGTATTTAATATCTTAAATCAATATTTTTGCTACGTTATATTCATCATAATCCTCAGGGAATAGATTGTCATCTACCAAGTCATTTTCACTTTTAGACAGTTTGAGCCTGGATGGAAACTTTGGACTCTATGTTGTTTCTTCTCTTTTCCATCATTCTTATACTTAGCTTTTGTGTTTTCACACTAATCCTCTATACCACTGTCTTAGTCAGTTTGGAATTGTTTCTCCCCTGTTCCATAGTCACACCTTCAATATCCATAACACTTGCATTTTTTGTTTTCGATGTCTCTGGAGGAATGAAATACTCCTCACTACAAGCATCTATATAAGAATTTTCCTCGGTTACTTGAGCAGATTGTTTCTTCTAAAACAATTTAATATTGTGAAATAAGTTCAATCAACTTTAACATTTTTTTATCAACAATGCCATATGCTTTTGCTCTACATTTTTTCAAATTCTTATGAAAAATGGGTTACTTACATTTGTGGCAATGATCTTCATTTGTGTGTGTTCCTATGGTTTCAGACATATGATGATGATCCTCCTTCCACTCCATGCCACAAATTGACAATGATTCTGTTGCATGACCCAAATGATCCAACATCCTCGTTTTCTGAGTCTTCTTCTTCTTTAGCTGATAATTGTTTTGGTGTTCTTTGTTCCTCTTCCTCTTGCTTTGATGTTCCTTCTTTTCATTCTAATAGTGCATCCTAGTTTACATCATATTTAAAAATTGGCAACTCATACTCATCATCTTTTGGATCACTTTCATTTTCTGGCCACTTTTTTTTTTATGTTTCTTCCAATGAGTATAGGTCTAGTTTGTTTGTCCCCAATAGATATTTTTCTTGGCATAATAAATGGGTCATGTAGTTATGGTTTGTTGGTTTGTCTGGCCATGGATTATATCCAGGAGCTTGTCGCAAGTCATTCATAAAATCCAAATCGAACATTTGTATCATTGTGACATACACTTTGTATTCTTGCATGTTAGTTCTCAATACCCAATATCCCACTCTCACATTATAGTCTACATCTATCGCTTCTATCTATTTGTGATCCACTACTAGATATAGATCCAAATCTCAAGGAATTTCAGTAGGCATTTTCAGAGTTCCAAACCTACCTTTGCAATGAAATTAAGTTTGCATCCATTGTGCTTCTTTTTCATTACATACAATCTTTGAGGAGGTTTTTGTCTGTTTTGAATTTTCATTTTGAAACGTTCATCTTATTGTATAGGTTGTGAACATTTATGGTCAAATTTTGAAATTATATTATTTGATCAATGATTGTTTATGTCAACAATCATAATAGATATTTCTATTTTGAATTTAATTAATGTAAGATGTTTTAGAATGTGCCAAATACTGGGATTTCATTTCTTCATATTAGACAACATTGGTTGTTTTTGCATAGTCTTATATTTCCTTTTCTATTCAGTAGGGGTTTTGGTCTGAACTTTTCTTAGCAATATATATAATTTATTCTTTGGTTTCTCCCATTTGCCCACTTTGTCCTTTTGTAAAATTCCCCATTTCTTAATTTTTAACAATCTGCATAAAGGATCAAATCGATTGTCATCTTGAGGAATTTGCCATGGTCATTTTTTTGGCTTAGGTATTGCTTCCAAAATTGAATGCAACAACATGTTTATCTCATGCATATAATAAGTGGTAGATTGCCAATAATCAATGATCTATTTGTTGTTGATTATCAGAAAACCAACTGAGATGGTAATACTAAGTAAGACAATTAAATGCGCAAATTAATAATATTGGGTTGGAAGATATAATCCTTCAGTCTAGATATTAAGATTTTTTGGATTTCCAAAAAATTAGAATGCTTGAAATATTCTTGGATATTTTAAGAAACAATTTTTTTTTTTCAACTTCAGCCCTAATTCATATCAAATATCTAATGAACGAAAAATAACTGCAAAGGATGGTATTTTGGTTTTTTTTATCAATTGTTGGGACATCTTTTTTTTTTATTATCGTACACATCTCATGGTTTCAGTGCACTGCCTATCATCTGGTGATTCATAGGTTGTTTTAAAACTTTGTTGTTTAAATCTTGTGGCACCTAGGAGTTGCATAGAGTTGTCTACTAGGTTTCATAATTTCTATTGATGGGAAGTTGCTAAGGGAAACCGAGTCCTTCGTTGACAAATCTTGTAATAAATTTGTGAAAAAATGTTTTGGATAAGTTTTTTAAAACTTGTGCATTCTTGAAAGAATTCCATGGTATGTGTAAACATCGCCCAATGGTAGTCTTCTATATCCTCCTTCAATATGTTTATAGTTTTTTTGAACAATGCAAAACTTTCTTTGTTAATTTTTACATTCGCCCATCACCATGCCGCCCATTCAGTTGTTTTGTCAATTTGTTTTTTCCATTATGTTCCCCATGTTCAAATTTCTAGTAAATTCTTTAGGGGTTCTAGCAAAGTTGGATCTCTTGGATATTTCAAAGGTTTTGTTGTCATTTCGCATATTCTATTTATATGCTTGAAATTAATGTGTATTCAATCATAGTTTCCAAAGTGTTTAGTGTGACCATTCCTATAAAATTTCATTTTTCCATTGTAAAATGATGTGTAGCAATTGCAAATGAATGATAGCCATAAAAAAGTTGGAGTAAGTAAATTCAAGTGGAGATGGGGGAAAAAGTGTAGTTTTCTTCTTCAAGTGGCAAGAATGATCTTAGACATAAGAGGTTTGATAGATTGAATTCAAATAAAAAATAATGGGAAATGGTATTGAGAATGTGCACCCTCATATTGTTTCACTTCCCAATGGGAACATACCTCTTGGAGATGAACATGTAGTGTTTTTGTTGACACAAACCTTTGGTTGTGAAGAGGTTATAGTTTACATTGGCACATAACCCTTGGTTGCGAACATGTTGTGTTCATCCATTTGAATTTTTCATCATGGTGAACAATTAGTGTTCGGATTCACACATACCTCTTGGTGGGTTTATGGGAATTAATTTAACATTCTATATGGTTTACATGCTCGTGAGCTTGAATATATTTCATATTAAGGAAATATGAAGTATGGCTTTAAAATGTGACTTGAACATTCAATTTGTCAAATTATTTTGAAAGAAACCAACATAAATTGTTTCAACCTTGTTTTTTTTGTTAATTTTTTCAAAAAAATAATGTTTGTTGGCAACATTCATAATAAAGTTCATTATTTTCCATCCATTTTTCCATCCATAAAGATCATTCATCCATGTACATGTGGCAAATATTCGTCCATGTTAACAAAGATTTTGTCTTACGTGTCAAAGAATATTTTCTTAATATTTTTTCGATTGGGATAAAATATTCTAAAAAAGATTCGGTCCTATTCATGCATTCATGCTCACCTACTCATGCTCATGCTCATAGGTTCGTGGATTAACATCCTTGGATTGTGAATAATGTTAAGAAGCTGATATTTCAAGTGTTTGTAAGCCAGTCAAGAATCGTAATAGAAAAAAATAACAAAGGTGGGAGGAGGGGGGAAGGGGCAGTTTGCCTAGCCCACAACCAGACAACTACATATATTACAATAAAAAATTATCAAAAATTGAGGACATTGCATATGGATTTTGTCCTTTGCATATTAATTATGCATCTTTTTGTTTTTATTTTTCCATGGCATGATCAAACATCCATATTTGGACACTGGTAGGATGTATACTGTGAATTATCACAATCTTATTGTGTGTTTTCTTATAGTTTGAGTTCTTATCAACCTCATGATCACTATTGCCATGATATTCAATCAACATTTTGATGAAAAAGTTGTGGAGATTGTAAGAAGAAAGTCATACACTTTTCAAGAGGAATTAACACCTTGTTGATCTTGCAGTCATAAGTTAGAAAATAGATCCCTCTCCCAAGTTGTTTGCATCATCTCTAGTGCTTGGAGGGGGGTAGGCATAGTAATTTCTTTCCTTGATTTCACAATGTTATAAGTAGCCATATTGCTGCAATTGTAGTCTTCTTATGCATCACATATATTGCATGGCCTAAAAACCATGAATTCAATTCTATCTTGTTTGCTCTTTAAACTAACAAAGGAGGAATAGTTTCAAATTGTTGTTGTAAGGGGTTTTGTTTGTTTTGAAGAAGGTTTTTCAATTACACACTTTCCTTTCAAAGAAATGGAAAACTGAATGTAAATGTGATTATGCAATAAACTACAAAGGTTATTAACCTTTAGTTGGATAATGTAAAAATGTGCAAGAATTTTCTTATATACGAGATTGATGAAATGCAACTTGTAGAAGCACATTCAAGGTATCAAATTGCCTAGCATTACAAGATTCCATATCTGCGCCTTCATAACTTGCCCATTAGCACTACAACATCAACAATTGTTTTAGTAACAACATCAACAACAAATTCAGTAGCAAAAGAACTATGTTGCCCAACTTATAAGTGTTTCATGCACAACATGTGTTTGTGTATGTTTTTTTCTTTAGATTTTACCTATAAGACTTAAAACCTTGAAAATGGTGTTCTTGTGCTTCTAGACTACTTGGGTGAACCTAAAAGTGTTTTGTGAAATACTAATCAAAAGATTTTTCCGTAATTTTGTTGGAATCGGATTATTTTTACTATCAAATTATTTTGCAATTTTTATTCTGGTTGATTCAAACTATCAACATTGACAATTCATAATACTTTGCTATTGTGGGATGTGTCAATGTAGTTAATCAATATGTAGGAATAAATGTAGTTGTCCTTCTTGTGGGATCTAAACAATAGGATAGTGATAGGAGTCGTCATGATGCATTACAATATCCACCAAAGCAATTAATTATTTATTGAACTTACCAGATCACATAACCAATCATAATTTCACTTACATGCCTTGGTATAGTTTGTCAACATAGGGGAATGAAGAAGAAAAAACTCAAAAATGTTCAAAATGAAAATGATAATGATACTGATGTCAATTATGAAACTTTCGCAATTGACAAAAACTCATCAAATCAACAATATATCATACACAATTTCAGGGTCGATTACCAACAAAAATCTATTCATTTTAATTCTTTATGTCGATATGAATTTTCTAGTAAGATAAATAAAATCAACAACCTCTGTTGTCATAGATTTAATAATGAACACCCTCACAAAAAAATGACCTTGAAAATTATGCCCAAGCAATTTGTATTTCATTTACATCATGGCATACAATTTTTGACATCAAATTAGATCTCATTATGTCTTGGGAAATGATACTAAATAATGTGTACCCCAACATTTACTGATTTGCAAAGGACAATAATTAAAAATATCAAGATTTTACATGAATGTAAAAAATCAAAAGATGTAGATACATTATTGAGAGTAAAATCAACATAACTTAAATTTGATAAAGAAGATATTTGAAAAACATCAACAATGAATCCACTTTATGAAGATGATATTCAATATGAATTCCAACAAAAACATCCATAACATTAAAAAAAAAACAACAATAATATACAAACAAAACTCAATTTTAAACAAATAAAAATTGGATATCTATGATGTAACACAAGTATTAAAACCTATGTAACTGAAATAACAAAACATTTAGAAACAATGGAAATATAAACACAAAATAAAAATATTAATAATCACAATGTAAACTTTGTCATCAAACCTCAAGATTTGATCAATCAATGGAATCCAGATTTGAAACTTCCATAAATATCAAACCTTCATGAATCAACATTGGAAATTTCACATCCATATTCAAATACAATTTATACAACTAAGAATAAAAAAACTTAAGCTATGCCACTTACCATTTAATGACATGCAATCATGTGATATTGAAAACAAAAATTACAACATAACATTCATTGATGAAACTAATATTTATTCACCATTACACATTAAAAACATCATAAAAGAAAAATATAAGTTAAATAACTTATAGGCTATTTCATTTGAAAATTTCATTATAAATACAACAAATAATCGATTATTATGATATGTAGGAGGAGTTGTAGGTAGTAGTAAAACACAGATAATCAGAGCTATCCGAGATTTTTTTTGAAAATAAGAAAGCAACAAAAATTTAAAATTGTAGCATACACTACAAATGCAACCTTATTAATAAATGGAACAACAATACATTCTTTATTAGAATTATTGATCGATAAACACACGACTATAAGCAAACCTAATTCAATTATAAACATATGGCTAAATATTTAGTTCATCATTATCTACAAAATATCCATGATAAGTTGGACTTTGCTTGCCACAATACATTTAAAATTATAAAAATTAAAATCTAACATTTTACCATTTGAAAGAATCAACATAATGTTCATGGGAGATTTTTTACAATTTCCACTAATGAATGACACACCATTATATTCAACAAACATACAACTGATTTTTGCATTCACAAAATTAACAGTAAAAAAAATCATAGGTAAATTTACATTCAACCAAATAGTATTATGTTAACAAAGCAAATGAGACAAAACAAAGACATTAAATATACTACCCTTTTAGAAAACTTTCGAACTAAAAAAATTCTAAAATTAGATTTTGATTTATTAAAAACCTATTTTCTATTTAATTTAAATGTCAACTTATTTGATGATCCATGGAGGACAATAACTTTCATAGTTTCTCATAACAAATTACAAAATACCATAAACCATTACATGATAAATATCCATTCAAAAACATCAAAAAAAAAATGTCACATCATTGTCACAATTGACACATACAAAAAAGACCCAATATATAATGATATCAAATACATTATACGACAAACAATGTCCATAAGTAAAACTCAATTCTTAGCACTTTTTGTTAAAATCTATAAAATAATGAAATCATTATAACAAAAAAATTATATCCTAAACTAAGAATTGTAAATGGAAGCATTTGACACATCAAAAATATATCCTTCATAGATTTCAAACGGATACAAAAAGACATTACAATGCATCCCCCCCATAAATGTTTTAGTCAATTTTAATGATTTCATAGAAAAGAACATAAAATTAAAAAACATAAAACTAAAAGGCTTCCCTAGAAATGTCATACTGAAATACCCATATTTACAATGTGCCACAAATGCCATCACATTTGCATAACGACATAAACAATAAAACAATATTTCCATTTTCCAAATACTCACATTCAAACACACTATAAAAATATAATGGTAGGTCGTCATTGGTAGTGCGTAGCAATGCAAAGCCCAAGTTATTAATAGTCATTTTTTAATCATTGTAAAATAATTGTATGATCACATTGTCTTTGTAATTACATGTCATTTTATCCATGTCATCTTCATAGTTATTCTTTAATCATATTTGAAATGACTTTATCCTATTCATGTTTTCAAATCATATTTTGGACATCCACATCATTTTGTCATCAATCATGGATACCATGTGAATGAAAACTTGCAATGAAAAACCAATGTCATCCTCCTATTACCACGTCATGATATACTAGTCAAATGCACCATTAATATATGACTATAAATTTTTCCACATAGGATTTGAAATAATATCCTATGACTACAATCAATTATGTAATCATTTAAGACATTTAGTCATTGATTTCTTGGTTGGAAAGGACAAAAAAATTTCTAGTGATATTCAGTAGGGCAAGGTAGGAAAAAATTAGTGTTGGAGGTGTGGTGGGCCTCATTAGAAGAAGGATTGTTTTAATCCACTATAGGCCACAACCTCCAACCTTAACCCTAATTAGTCATGTTCCCATTGCAATGCACATGGGCATGATGCTAATCATGTTTTCACATTTCATTTAAAGTTAAAATAAAGCTAGTCATAGAACACTAATGTTAATAAAGGCTAGGTTCTTAAGAAGGGCTAAAAGGGAAAAAGTACAACCAATAGGGGGTCGATCACCAAACCAACTTAGGGCCAATCCAATACCATGGAGGTTAAGTTTACATAGTTGAAGGCTTTAGTTACAAATATTGCAACCTAAGTGAAATTTAATGCATTTGGGTTAGGGACAACAAAGGATTGGGAAGATGGTCACTCTTTTGGGTCAAATGCCAACCCACACTAGAAGAAAAACCCCAAAATGTAACCAATTGATTTGAAACTACATGCAACTAATTGTCATTTGCAACCTTGGTTACTTTTGTAATTAAAAATCACATTACCATTGGAATAATTATAATTTTTTTGTTATTATTATTGTCATTAAATATTGATTAATATAGTTAATAGTTTCTACAATAAATGATATAATAAAATATTAATAATAGTATTGTGGCTAACCTCATAAGGTTACCTTCTAACTAAAATTATAATTCAATAATAATGATAATAATATTTATCTATTTGAGTTATTATTAAAACATAATACTTAATTTCTAATTTTATTTATAAAATTAAATTCATTATTATCTTAATCTTACATTTAAAAATAATTTTTATGATATTTAGAATAATTTCTTTAATTACATAATTTACAAAGATAAAAATAAAAATGAAAGATGTGGGATAAACCTTTAGTTACAAGTAATTTATTGCATATGTTTTGGCTTCCATTCCCATCTTGAAAATTACATAAAGAAAATGCTTACACTTACATAATTTTCAAATTAAGAAACATGGCCCAAATGGGATGGACCAATAAAAAAAGGTTTAAACCAAGAAGAAAATAAAAATATCTATGTACCTACCCCGTAACTTACATTAATTAACCTACCTACCTAAGTAAATATCTAGCTGAGGTAGGTAGGTAGGTAGTTGTTTAAGCTAAATATATTTATAGGTAGATCATTTGCACTAATCATTAATTGACATGTGGCACCAAAATGAGGTGCCACATGTGTAAATATATAAGTCATTTATAGGATGGTTGAAATAGATTTGGATTTTTTAATTACAAAAATAAAAAAATTTAAATGTGCCACACGGCATTATCCCATTAGTTAATCACCCTAAAATGTGGGCAAATATTGGCCACATGATCTAAATTTAAAAAACAATGATTTGGATCAAATTGGGTTTATTTATTATTTTTAAAAATTCAAAATTACTTGTAGTTCAATATTGCCATGTGTCACATCTAGGGAATAACATTTGGTGTGATTTTGAATGTCACCAAAATAGTCGTAGGTTGGTCACAAATGCCCATACAATTGTGGTAGTATACGATGCATGAAACTATATACATACATATTCAAGTTCATTCATAATTTGATAATGTCATTTGCAACTTGTCGTAGGTAATTAAAGGGATTTTATTCGCAAATTGTTACTTGTGATTAAAATGTAATCACAAACCCCAATTGCAAATTTGGGTTTTTCTTCTAGTGCCAAGATATTTTTGTGGAATTGACTTTTCAAGAATAGTGACCCCAAATGAAAATATATTGGATGTTTTAAAAGGCTAGGATGATGGATACCATGTTGAAGTTCCCAATTTAATCAAAATATTTTCGATAATTGCATTAACTAATAAAGGTTAATGATCGAATGCTAAAACCATGAGGTGCTGAAGACATGATAGATTTTCAACATGGTGAAGCTTAGTGCCAAATGTAATTCACATAATCATTCATGTTAACAAACACCATTCCCAATCTTATAGGGGTGGAGGGTCTTTAGTTCTATTCTTGGGCCTGAGGTAGCCATGAATTTGTTGGGGGTGCCAAAATGGAGTACCATGCACTATTTTTTACCAAACTAGCCATTCTAGGTATTTAATTAGCAGTTGTGTTTTGTTTAACAATCACAAACTATGTGACAATTGGGAAACACCAGATGTGGTGGGTACGTTTGACGACATTATTGTACAAATATTATAGTCCCCCAATAGATTTCCCACCAACCACACAAAGGTGTGCAAGTGTCACCTTGAATTTTGGCATGTGGATGTGGCTAAATTTCATGACCTAGTGTGGCTAGCCATTGATTGAACCAACATTGTTCCTAGTGTGGTGGTAGTGCATAATGAAGGAGTTTTTTAATTGAGGGGGGCATTAGCACATTGGTACCAACCCCATAAAACTTTGTTGAATTTTGATGTTCAACCATCAATGTTTGGCAAGGCTATTGTTGATGGTTTTGGATTAATTAATGGTGATTTTGACCCATGCCCATACCATACTTTGACATCAATAGGTAGCTTGGAAAGGGCTTGAGGGTTAACTAAGTAGGAGAGTGTGATTTAAGTTAATATTAACAAGTGACAAATTACACTATATTGTGGGCTTGAGTAGTGGTTACGCATGCTACATCTTATGACATATTGGTTAGAGGTGTGGTCTTGTATCCCTTGGGGGTTACCATTGATTTTTGGGAAGAAATTTCATACTATTGCTTAGATGGGAATTTGTCACAAAGTTTCATTATCAATGAAGTTCATTGGGGGCCAAATTGGAAAATCTAACAAATCCACTATGTTGGGTGGATTTTCAAGCTTTCCACATGGGTTTGAATTATCAAGGAGGGTAACATCCATGATCAAGATGAACCCCCAAATGGGGAATTAGAGATGTCATGATCATGGGGGATTTCATTCATTTAAGCTTCCACATTGGATCCCAACCCACCATGAAGCCCATTGCTTTAGTTACAAACATTGGCCAATCATTTTATTCATCAAATTTGATACATTTTACTATCACCACTAAGTCCACAAATACTTGTGGATGTTGGTAATGGACCTTTTGGTTTAAGCCCATTGCATACCAGGATTATTCAATGGGATATTCCCAAGGATGGGATATGTTTACTTGAATGTTTTAGAAGCATTAATTCCATATTTGTCATGGTTCCATAATTTGGTGTTTTAGTTATACCATAGGTTGGTACAAGCCAAAAACTTTTAGACCCCAAATTACGACTTTTCTAAGAGTTGATTAATGTTTTGCAATATTTGCAAAAGACATTGATGCACCCATGTGCATACTTGTTAGAAAATGTCCCATCATTGGGAGATTCTCAACGAGCTATTTTGGCAAAATGTTAACAGATTAAGGTTTGGATTAGCAAACTAATGTGAGTGCATGTTGTTGCAATTGGTTCACGCACCCATTAGTTTTTGTGGCTGTGGACTAATTTGGTATCACCAAAGGTGATCCAATGAACATAATAGTTCATCTATAGGTCACCCACATGCTTGGTGGATGACATATTGGATTCAAGATGCTATTCATATGCAATTTACCACAATGATGAACCACCTTTGGTTATGGTCAATAGGGTTGGATTTCCATTTGCAACCCTATTGAACTTGTTGGAATTTTTCTTGCTTTCATGCATTTTAAGATGGAAACTTAGCTAGGGATGATTTGGTGGAACTATTTAATGTAGTGAATATGCTTCAACAATAATGATGTTCACCAAGAAGGATATTTTCAACAATTGGACCAAATGTTACATGTGTGGGGATTATTGTTTGATGAATAAATGGACCCACTTAAACAAATATGCCATGCTTTTACGAAAACAGATTTTTGACACTCTAGGATAGGCAAAGGTTTTCAATATCTTGGACTTGCGATTTGGTTATCATTAATTGCCATTGAGGGAAGGTGACAAGGTTAAAACAACATTTAAGAAATTAATCTTCATGGGGAGGATTGTTTGTATTAATGAAGGTTTTTGCCATTTGGTTTGAAAAACACCCTTGTCAAATTTCAAAAGGTCATGGATCAAATGTTGGTGGGTTTTATTTTTTCCAATTGTTGCATTGATGACATCATTATTTTTAGCCTAACCCCAAAAGATAATTTGTAAGAGGTGTTTGGAAGTTTTGAGGAACTTAAATTTAAGCTTCATTTAAGCAAGTGTCTATTTTGTCATACTTAGGTGGAGTACATGCGTCACATGATTATTCAAATGGATTCAAGGTTTAGATAATTTGGTCCCACCATTTGGGGTTTCCCATTCTTGAAACAATGCACTTTTTACCATTGTCCCCAAGAGTCCCAATATGATGATTTTTTTTTTTTTGGTTTTTTTGGAAAGCTTGGAGACGATTTGTGATGGAATAAAACTATTACAAAACACCAATTACAATGAACATCCACACACAAATATGCAAAGTGGATGTTTTTAGGTGGGTAACACATTTAGTGGAACTTTGTTTTCAACTACCATCACTAGCTAATATTTGGTGATTGTTGTCACTCTTCCTTTTCTACCCTTTTTGTTTCACAACTTTCTTTCCTTCACATTACTTGCATCCATTTTGATTGGAAAAAAACACTATTTAGTCAAAATAAACAATACAGTAGACACATGACATATATGGCATGCACGTGGAATTGTTCACCTTGATTAATGTGATTAATATGACTAAAATTAATCAGTTAGATATTATTGATCATGATTATAAAGTTATTTTTGAAGATGAAAAAATACTAAAATAATGAAAAATATGATTCAATTATCTTAAAATTTGAATCATTAGGTAAATGAAAATAGATTATAAATTTCATGTTTTCATTTACTGATTATAACAATTCACATAAAAATAAAAATGCGCGACATCAATTAAAATATGAAAATATGAAAAGTGAGAAGATGGAAGATCTAATTTTTAAAAAAATAAAAAATTGAAAAATATACAACATAAGAAATGTACATGTGAAACTTGAACAAATGTAAAAAAAAAGAATTATAGGTATGTGAATTATATAATTTAAAAAACGAAATTAATTTCATTGTGAGATTTTTAAGAATAATTTTTAATAGAATTATACTTGGATTTTAAATCAAAATATAAAAGTTAATGTAATTTTTTAACCTTTGGAATTCTAAAAACTATAAAATTAAATTAAATGAAAAATAAAATAAAATAATATTAAATTATTATATTACAAGTAATTTTTTGTCATAAATTATCGGTTAGTCTTTACTAATTTATTTATTTTCCATTGTTCAAGTTGATTGAGATTTCAATCATAAAAACTATTATAAAATTCATGTTATCTACTAGCACTAATAGAACAATGATTGTTTTCAATAGATGACCCCCATTTCTAAACACAACTACTCCAATACTGATGGGGTGCTTTTTTTTATAAAAGAATTTATTTATTCGAGATGGATATAGCCAACCCCCACTTCCCAACATGCATGCTCCAATACTGGGGGGAGGGGGGGGGGTCGGTTTCTATCACTAGGCGTTGGGTGATAGGGTTAACTATGAGCGTTGGAAGGGCCTGACCCGCTTTGGTCACGCGTTTGGTTATGGGCGTCTCTACCCTAGTTTGGTTTAGGTTCAGGAAATGTGGAAAACATGTCAGAACCTGTCGTGAAGACTATAACTGCATGTCTACTGTAGTACTGGGCAAATAATTAATTAATTTTGAAATTTTCATTTCAGCAAAGCCAACATTCCTGAAGATTCAATATTTTGCTTCACAATGTTTTTGTTATTTGAAGATTTGTTTTTAGAATTTCAATATTTCTGAAAGCAGCATAATTACTGTCAAAGCTGTTATGGTAGTAGGGTATTGATTTTCATGATTTTAGGTGACACTGAATAATAATGATGTTTCTTGAACTAGGCAGATTCTTAAAGAAAACCAACAAGTTCATTTGTTGTGCACAAGGTTTGGGGTAGAAACTGCAATATGAGTGTGGCAATTATCATGTGTCGAAAACATCTTTTTGGAATTGATTATCTTATGCACCAAACCTTTTAATAATAAACACAAGAGATTTTTTTTGTATGAATTATGCAATCAATGGCAGATCCTGAATTTTTTGTGTGCAAATGGGTTTTCGGCATGGTTGACAAGTTCAACAACAAAAGTTTAACACATGGTTGTTACAATTATATTAAGTTTACATGTGATAATGATTTTTTTTGACGATTTTTTTGCCATTTTCAAAAAAAAATCTGAACAAAGGATATTCAGACACAAAATCCCTGAATAAAATCACCACAAAACATAAAAAAATCTGAAAAATTGCCAAGAATCACAACTGCCTGCAACATGAAAGGGTGCTTAAGATTTTTCTACTCTCATAGTTTGAATACCACCAAATATGGCTGAATATTCTTACAGATGATCACCACTTGAGCAACATCGCAAAATATAAAAATAATAAAAAATAAAATCAAGTTGACCCATGGATTTTGTGACACAAGGTAGGTGTATCCATTATATTATGTACAATATACACTCATAATTATTATTCCTTGAAGGCCATGGAAGGGCATGATGTCCAAGTGCTGTAGTAAAATCAGGCCTAGCATCCTAGAAGTCCCTTACCAAAGAATGTCCAAGAAAGGCAGCATTTGCGAAATGTTGGGGTATTGTCAATTATGATTTCTTCTTATACAAATAGAAATAGCCAAGCACAAATCTTGAGGTCTAGGAATTTACCACGACATTGAAGCTCAGCCAACCGCCGTGGGAAGATGTAAAGGTCAGTATGCCAACATAAGTAAGCCACTGCCCAGTAGCCTCTGGGGTGATAGGAGGAAACATGAAATTTCTTGAACTGGAAACTTTCATTCTGCATGTTGGACCTCATTTTGTCTTGTGGTGTTAAACATGGTCAACCTCTACATGACATGTTTCCCACGCTAGGGCGCCCCCATTAAAGTTTAGAATTTGCCTACCCATGTTGAAAGTCATGGGCCCAAAAGGGTTGGTCCTTTCAGTTAACCAAAAAGAGTGTCATCCCAGGATGCTCATTGCTGACAAACCCAGACGGACTTGCTGGGATTTAGAACATCTCCACATAGGTCTCCACTATACTTGGGCCTACCAGTATTTATCACATCCAAATTTAATGTTATGTTTGTCACTCCCTCACCCATAAACAGTTGATATTGAACAATTTAAAAGGTGGTTTTCGCATGCCACACGTGCACTAATTACTGTGACCAGCTAATGAGTAGCAATCAATGCATTGCACCAATCACCCTGACCAGCTAACTATTAAAGTAGTCATTTTCTTTTCAATAGTCTTGAAACCCAGCGAGCTGGAGGGAACTTGGAAGTTTACATTGGCAAACCCATTTCACACCACCGTGATGCTTTACTTCATCCAAAGTGGGCCATTCTAGTCTTGCCCGTGGAGATGCACTTAGTACCCACCCTAACGGGCCGAAAACCTTAACTGACAATAAATTAGTTTTGGCCAGTACCTTAAAGCGAATGGTACATGGAAATAGTGTTTCTTTCAAGAATTTTTGTTTGTAGCCAAAGCGGTGATCATCTCTAGGAAGATGAAAGAAAAAGTGGCAATCTTCCCTATGAAGATTTAGCCATAAACCAGATGTGAAATCAAAAAAAATTATCATCTTTCTATATTTTTGGCTGCACACTGAAAACCAACTACAAAAATCTGACAATTTTTACTGTTTTTTTCGTCACCTCTGGCGATTGAAAACCTCCAAAATTACAGTAGCTTGCTAGTTTTGCTGTAGATTCTATATACATCTATGATTCTGTCTTGGGATGGTCCATGTGAGTTGCACAGGCCAACTGGTTAGAATAGAGCACTCCCAGACAAAGCAATTCAGGAAGTTCTCAGACTCCATATCTTGGGCCAGGGTTTATTTTAAACAGGAGCTTTCCTTTTTTCTTCACAATCCAGGCAAACCAAAGTGTTTGTGCCTGGGTTTGCAAGCACAGAAAGTACTTTCCGACTTTCTTACTTTTTTGAAAAATAAATATGTGGTAGCTTGATTATTAACATCCCTTTAACTTTACCCTATTTCCCTTAATGGAGTCATGGACTTGTCATTAATAGACTTCTTATACCTTGCAGGTTCTAAAAGGTATCGTAAAATGTGTGATTGCCCAGAGAACTTTGCCCAAAGGTCCTTGAAAATTTGAAGAAAGAACTGATAATCCAATTTTTGAACCTTTAGATTCTAAAATGTCTAGGAAAAGTGTGAATGCCCAGAGAACTGTGTCCAAATGTCATGGCAAAATTGGAGTAAGAGCCCATATCCCATTGATCATCCATAGGAATGTAAGTCGTCCTGCAGTCTCAGCAACCGGCCTTCACAATTGCCGAGATGGTTGGCCTGGAAGGCACCCATGTTGCAGTTTTGTTTAAGATTGTCACATAGCCTTGACAATATATTTCACAGATTAGTTGGTGTGGTACAGTCCATGAATAATAGGTCAATGTTTGAATAATGAACCCGTGTTGGACAGTTATCAAAACCAGGGAAAAGGATTCTGGTTACGATTTTATAATAGTATTTACTAAAATCTGTCAATTCACAACAGCCTCTATTATTGTGAGAACAAACTAGTACTTTGCTCTACTGAATGGGTCATGAACGACAACAGGCTAGCCTTTCCACAAAGTGCAAGTGGCAAAGGACGGCTGGAGCTCCAATACAGGAAAATTGAAGCCCAAGCTTGAAAGTTGACAAGAGAACGAAACTAAAAGTTAGAGTATGTCTGTCACCAAGCTTAAAGGGAATGTGTCAACACTTGAAACGTGAAAGTTGAAAAGATTTGACGGCCTTGGTCAAGAGTAGCACACAAGTTGAAAAGCCCCAAGTTCTGAATTCTCCTAAAGAAAACAGGGGTTGGATGGTGTGGGGTCACTGCCCACAAGTGCAGTGGATACGTCCTCTTCTTGTCAGGGCCGTATCCACATTTGAAGAATAAAACTTGAAGGAAATGAAAACTTATGAGGCCTAAAGAGAGCACAATTTGAACTCTCAAGCAGAGAACAGTGGAGTCCTCTGATATCCTGAATTCCCAAAATAGTCCCACCTCCGCCCCCAAGGAGACCATCATTCTAGGGTGTGTCCAAGACCGTTTTTTTTCTTGGTGAATTTGTAGTTCAGAAATATAAAAATTGAGGTTTTTTCAAGGTTTATAACCATCAAATTTCGAAATTTATTAAAAAATCGCCTTGTTCTACATCAGGTTCAATTAAGCAGCCAAAAAGATTGTAAGGATGTTTAAATGTTTTCATTTTCATATTTTATAACAAAATTTGGCTAAATTTCTTATGGATAATGGACACTAGGTACTACATCACCCCACTAGTATTGGAGTAGTTGTGTTTTGAAATGTGTGTGGGCTACACCTATCTCGATAAAAAAAATGTTCTTTTATGAAAATAAAGAGGAGGCGACATGGGAGAAGGGTGTCATTGCCATTACACACAATTCCTCTTATTAAAAGGTCACTGTTTAGTTATGGGAACTACAGAACACAGACAATGCACAAAAGATGTGGGAAAATCTCCTCAATTTTGTATGCATGAGACTTTACATGTTTGGTTAAAGGAGTGATCTTAGACATATTTACATACTTGGCCCCCATGTGGAATCAAAGCTATTTAGTGAGGGGGTGATTTATTAACCTTGTGAGAATTAAGGGTAAAAATAAATGGACAAGTATCCACTTGGGATACCTACCTTACAAGGCAAGTTAAAAATAGGAGAGGAAAAGAAAAGAAAACCCTATTTCTTGTCTTTCCTGTCAAAAAATGAACAACACAATTTTAATTCTAAAATAATTCATTCCATTCACATTTTGCAAATTTTGGTCTTTTCTCATGTTTAAGCTTTTAGAATATGTTGAAGAAAAACTCTAGAGTTTTTTTAGACCTTTTAATGCTTAGTGCAAAAATGTTAAGATAAAAAATAAGAAAGAGCAAAAAGATGAAGAGAGAGGATAAGCTATGTAGATCTAGTGCAAAATTGTTAGAATCAAAGGTGGAAATGAACATAAAAAACCAAAATTATATGAAACTAAAGAGGTGAAACTGGAAGACCAAGTTAAGAATGTCTTATTACCATGGATAGAATTTACAATGAGAAATATAACAAGTTTATCTATTATTGTTGGGTGGTTAAACACATAACGATTCCATAAGTAACAACACAATAGTTAGAAAAGTGTGATTTCATAAGCTTCCATGGGCCCATGTGAATTGCAACTTGAAATTTACATTTATAGCTTGCACAACAATCGCAAATGAGAATATAATGTGGGAAAATTATGAACAATTTTGGAATTTCAATTTTAAAAGTTTTAAAATAAAAGCACATGCTGCTAAAAAATATACTAACCTAATTAAGTTTTTGTGATCTTCGTTTAATTTTATGAAGAATAAGTGTACACCTTTGGTAGACATGAACTCGTAATTTAATGAAGGATAGGACTAGGAGGCTCAAATGAACCATGATGTTCAATGTGCTTCATATGACAAGTTGTTTGTTGGACTAACCAATTGACAAGGAGAATGTACCACCATTGCTTACACAAAACACAAGCCAAAAATTAATAGGACGCACAAGAACACAACTATAAGTCAAAAAAACAAATGGACAACATAGGCCTTGGAAGAAGCTATGGATTCAATGAAAACAAAGGTCGTATTATTGAGGAATGTTAGCCAATTTTGGAATATACCTCTCAAACCATTCTTAAATCACTTCATCACAAGACTAAATTAAAAAAACATGGCCCACCTTATGTGTTAAATATAAAAGGAGGCAATTATCATAGACTAGATATTTGGTCTATCAATCACATTACCATAGTTCAAATTAAATGTAAACCTAGATTTAGCTAATGCCATTCAAGGATAGAATACTTGGAAACTCATGGTGATATTGGTTTAGGACTAGGACTTTCCATTAGATTGCAAAGGGGCTTCAAGTTTGTAGAGCATAAGAATTTACAAGCAAATCATGTAATTCATTTTATCAAAATCTAATAGTTTTGCACAATTAACATAAATACATTGTAAATCATATATGATGGAATTGTGATGAAGTAAACATCAAGGTTGGGCAAAAATCAAGAGCTTGAATGTTGGTCAAGAGAGGTTCACATAGGTGTACAATACCATTCCTAAGCTTAGGGAATGATTGACTATCAATTGTGCCATAAACATTGCAAGAGGTTTTTTACCAAGATTTTACATCTTCAAAAGAGATGATTAGAGATGATTACATTAGAAACTACAAACCAAGAACATGCATGACATGCCAAAATGGTCAACATGTTTTTTGTTCAAAGAATTTCTCACCTTTTTTATGAGGTTAATATTTAGTGGCATATTTCCAGCCAATTGCCACCTATTAACTTTAGATGGACATGATTCACATGTAATTATAAAAACAATAGAATTGCCGTAACAATGTGGTTTGGACATGATCACCTTACCTTTGCACACCTTTCATGCATTACAATCTTTAAATGTGAGCTATTTCAGCCATTCAAATTAGCCTTTAAGAAAGAAAAAATAACAATTTGGTAATTAGAAATAACCATATGGAATTGGACAATGCAACATTAGCTAAATGGGTTTAAGGCAATTAGATTAGTCATTGTCCAAACTAAACATAAAAAGTGGGTTTAAGGCTTTAGGGATTTGGCCATTAAATTTGAGGGCCATGGATTGGCAAGACTGGGCCCAATGATGTGTATATAATAACACTAAACATCTACAATTTAAATGAAGAGATTTGGAACTTAGATGGTCTAGCAAATGATAATCCACAATGGGGGAAAGGTGGAGTTGTTATTGGGTTAATGAATGGCAAATACAATTGAACATGATGAAGGAGATCATGCTAATGATTTAAAACAACAAGGATTGAAGTATTACGTGGAACAACCCATGAATCAAGTTGCAACTCTAGCCCACAAATAACATTTAAATGTAATGGGATAGCTATAAACCTAGTTGATCGTGTTTAGGAACTTTCAATTAATGTCCTTCATTTTGAAAACCCTACTCCATAAGTTGTTATCTTGTTCATTTGTTGTCCTTGCCAAACAACCTTGGCAAGGAGAATATGAGGGATAAAACCATTAGTAGATTATAACAAATTTCATGTTGTAACATCGAATGAATACTTGGAGATCCTACAATGAAGGACCATGGAAAAAAAAGGTTGTTGAACAAATAAAAACTATCGAAAGAAAGGAAAGAGAAGAAATGAAGGTGAAGTGGGCAACATAATCACTTAATGTGGTAAAAGCAAGTAGTAGAAAAACAAAAATACATCTAAATAAAACTTAGTTTATAACAACAATCAAGGAAGTAGGCAAAAGGGTACATTGCAACATCTAAGCTAGTTATAAAGTTGATCCAAAAATGGATACATGTGTCAACTTTGGCATTATAACTTAAACCTAAAGAAAGTGCAGAGCAAGGACAAGATCTTGGATGCTTATAAAGGGACATGTTGTAATGAAGTTGCAACTTTGTATTTTTAAGTACTTAGTAACAAAAGAAGAGGGGAGGGGCAAGGAATGGGATCGTAGCAAGGGTGGGACCTTGAAAAACCAAAAGTATGAACAAAACACCATAATGAAGAGTTTGAGAAAGGGGGATTTGAAACATTAGGAACATCATAACACAACCAAAACACAATGACGAACAATTCAAGAAAAGTGGTGAGATTTTGAAAAACAAGGAACATGACCAACACACCACAATGAAGAACTTGAGAGGGGGGCTTTTGAAAATCTAAGAAAACAAATGCACAAATAAAACACAAAGATCAAAAGTTCAAGAAGGGAATGGGATCTTGAGAAACCAAGAACATGGGAACATGACTAAAACATGAATATGATGAATAGCTCAAAGGGGGGTGAAATCTTGAAAAAACAAGAATTGATTAGAACATGATGATGAATAGCTAGGGTAGGGATTTTGAGATACCAAGATTGTCATAACAAAATGACAAAAATATGTGGAGGTTGAAAACTTGAAAAACCAATAACCATCAAAAACACAATTATGAATAGTTAGGGGGTTGAAATCTTGAGAAACCAAAAGCCATCAACAACAAGAAATATAGTTGTGGGGGGGGGGGGGGGGGGGGCGAGCCCCTGGAAAACAAAAAATCCAAAAAAAAAAAGACAGAGGGGGAAAAACCCAGAAACACAAAAAAGAGAACAAAAAAAAACGAA
>Ga0116229_10002374_pt1 | contig 30394 bp, 27 predicted proteins | sample S1TSphgellanicum_3_FD_87313 | JGI IMG/M metagenome (GOLD analysis project Ga0116229, IMG submission 87313) | Host-associated microbial communities from peat moss isolated from Minnesota, USA - S1T2_Fc - Sphagnum magellanicum MG | ecosystem: Host-associated > Plants > Peat moss > Unclassified...
CGCGTGCCGGGCGCGGTAGTATTCGCGTTTCAATAAAATGGGTGAAAACATGTGGAGATCCGTGATCGCGGTATCGGTGGGCGGCGTACTCGGGTGTCTGCTGCGCTGGTGCCTCGCGATGTTCTTCAATCGCTATTTTCCGGCCGTTCCGCCGGGTACGGTGGCCGCGAATTACATCGGTTGCTACATCATCGGCATGGCCCTCGCCTGCTTCACGCTGTATCCGCAACTGGCGCCGGAATGGCGCCTGTTCGTGACCACGGGATTCTGCGGCGGTCTCACCACGTTCTCGACTTTCTCGGCTGAGGTCGTGACCCTGCTGCAGTCAGGCCGCACCCTGTGGGCGTTCGGCGCCGTGGCGGTGCATGTGCTGGGTTCGCTGCTGTTGACGTTTGCCGGCCTCGCCACCGTCTTCTGGCTGAAAAGCTGACCGCAGCGACAAGCCGGAAAGCATAGATACGCAACGAGACCCGCTCAGGCCGGCGGCGGGTAGGCCGCCGGTATGCACGCTACACCCGGCAGCGAAATCTGATATATTAGTTAGAGTGCTAACTATTAGAGACCTGGCCAATGACGGATCTTGAAGAGCGCTTCAGCAGCGCCCTGCACAACACCTCCCGCGCCTGGCGGCAGGCGTTGGACCGCCGGCTCAAGTACTTGGGGATGAGCCAGGCGAGCTGGATGGCGATCGCGATGGCGGCCAGGGCCCCTACCCCGATGTCGCAGTCCGAGCTTGCCGACCGCCTGGGCGTCGAAGGGGCGACCATGGTCGCGATGATGGACCGTCTGGTGAAGGCGGGCCTCGTCATTCGCGAGCCCTCCACCACGGATCGCCGGATCAATCGCGTCGTTCTGACTCAGGCCGGCAATTCGCTCTACGAGAAGGTGCGCACCGAGGCCGCGGCCTTTCGCGCGGAACTGCTGGCCGGCATGGATGCAGCCAAGCTGCTGACGGCCACCCTGGTCCTGGAAACCTTGCAAGCCAGCATCGAAATCGACCCTTAAAATGCCGCTTCGAAGCGAGTTTTCACGGGGGTCGCGGTGACACGACCGCTCAATCGGCCGATGATCACGCTGTCCATCATGCTGGCGACGATCATGCAGACGCTCGACAGCACCATCGCCAACGTCGCGTTGCCGCACATGCAAGGCTCGCTGTCCGCATCCCAGGACCAGATTGCGTGGGTGCTGACGGCCTATATCGTGGCCGCGGCGATCGCGACCCCGCTCACAGGATGGTTGGTCGATCGCGTCGGCCAGAAGAACCTCTTCATGGCTTCCATCACCGGCTTCACCGTCGCCTCGATGCTGTGCGGATTGGCGAATTCGCTCGCTGAAATCGTCGTGGCGCGCCTGCTTCAGGGAGTGTTCGGCGCGGCCCTGGTGCCGCTCGCCCAGGTCGTCCTGATGGATATCAACCCCAAGGAGAAGCAAGGCTCCGCGATGGCGGTGTGGGGCATGGGCGTCATGGTGGGCCCGATCTTGGGCCCGACACTCGGCGGCTGGCTGACCGACAGCTACAACTGGCGGTGGGTGTTTTTCATCAATGTCCCGATCGGCCTGCTGGCGCTTTACGGCATGTGGAGGTACTTGCGCCCGGTGCCGGGTTTGCGGCGCCAGAGCTTCGATCTATTCGGGTTTGCCACCTTGAGTCTGGCGATCGGCGCCCTGCAGCTGCTGCTCGACCGCGGCCAACAGAATGACTGGTTTTCATCCAAGGAAACCTGGATCGAAGCGATTGCGATGGTGGTCATGAGCACCTACTTCATCGCGCACACGGCGCTCGTGCCGGTGCACAAGTCGTTTCTGGATTATCGTCTGCTCAAGAATCAAAACTACGTGACCGGACTGCTGTTCATCTTCATCGTCGGCCTGGTGCTGTATGCCACGCGCGCGCTCACGCCCACGATGCTGGAAAGCCTGTTGGACTATCCGGTGGCGACGGCAGGCCTCGTCACAGCGCCCGCGGGTATCGGCACCATGTTCGCCATGTTGATCGCCGGACGCATCATCGGCAGGGTCGACCTGCGGCTCACCCTGTTGATCGGCTTCATCATCAGCGCCGTCGCGCTCTGGCACATGGCGCACTATTCGCTCGATCTCTCGGAAAGCGACATCGTGTGGCCCGGGGTGCTGCAAGGCATCGGCACCGGACTCGTGTTCGTGCCTTTGAGCGCGGCAACGTTCGCCACGCTGAGTCCGGACATGCGCGCGCAGGGCACCTCGATCTACAGTCTGGTGCGCAACATCGGCAGCAGCATCGGCATCTCGCTGGTGCAGACCCTGTTCGTACGCAACACGGTGATTGCGCATGCCGCAATCACCGAGCGCGTCACCGGATCGAATCCCGCGTGGCACGACCCGGCGGTCGCCCGGGCGTACGATCTGGGCACGTCGAGCGGTGCGGCGTTGCTCGACGCCGCAGTCACGCAGCAGGCCGCCATGATCGCGTACATCGACGATTTCTGGCTGATGTTGATCCTGACGCTGGCGGTGGTGCCGCTGCTGCTGCTGATCCGGCCGCCCGCCCCCTCCAAGGGCGCGGCGATGGACCCGCAATCGGTCATGGACTAGGCCCTCTGACCCCTCACACCACCGGCTCCGCCCCGGACGGCGGAACCGGCTTCGATGGGGCGGCCGGCGATTCGGCCAGCAATCGTCCGGCTTTCGGCGCGATCCAACGTTCGATGTCGTCGAACAGCGTGAACACCGCCGGCACGATCACCAGGGTGAGCGAGGTCGAGGTGATCAGTCCGCCGATCACCGCCACCGCCATCGGTCCGCGGAAATCGCTGTCCCCACCCCAGCCGATGGCCACCGGCAGCATGCCGGCGACCATCGCCACGGTGGTCATGACGATGGGACGGGCGCGCTTGTGGCCGGCTTCGAGAATCGCCTCGAGACGCGATTTGCCGGCGCGCATTTCTTCGATCGCAAAATCCACCAGCAAGATCGAATTCTTGGCCACGATGCCCATCAACATCAGAATGCCGATCACCACGGGCAGCGAGAACGGCAGGCCGGTCAGCAGCAGCGCGAGCACGGCGCCGCCCAGCGACAGCGGCAGCGCCGATAGGATCGTGATGGGCTGCAAGACGCGGACGAACAGCAACACCAGCACGGCGAACACCATCAGCACGCCGGCGAGCACCGCCAGCAGAAAGTTCTGGTACAGCTCGCTCTGGAACTCGGCGTTGCCGGTCTCCACCAGGTGCACGCCCTGCGGCAAATGCTTCATCGTCGGCAACGCGTAGATCTTCTTGGTGGCGGTTCCGAGTTCGACGCCGGGGCTCAAATCGGCCTCGAGAAACACGCGCCGGCTCTGATTGTAGCGGCGCACTGCGGAGGGACCCGCGCCGAAGCTCAGATCCGCGACGGACTTGAGCGGCACGCTGCCGCCCGCGGCGGTCGGAACCGGCAGATTCTCGAGCGTGGTCATGTCGCGGCGCGCGCTTTCGACCAGGCTCACCCGGATCGGAATTTGCCGGTCGATGAGCGAGAATTTCGCCCCGTTCTGCGGCAGGTCGCCGAGCGTCGCGATGCGGATGGTCTGGCTGATGTTCTGCACACTGACGCCGAGCTCGGCGGCGACGTCGAGGCGCGGATGCACGATGATTTCCGGGCGCGGTAAATCACCCTTGATGCGCACGTCGCGCACCTCGGAGAGCCGGCGCGCCTCCTCGACCACCTGGCGGCCGGTGCGCTCCACCAGCGCCGGATCGTCGCCGGTCAGGTACAGCTGGATATCCCGTCCGCCGCCGTCGTTGGAAAAACTCAGATGACCGTCCGGAACCTGCGCTAGGAGCGGCATCATCGACTGCTCCCACTGCTTCTGGCTCATGCTGCGCTCGCTGCGCGGAACCAACGTCACATAGGTGGTGGCGTTGCGGATCTCGCCGTCGTCGCCGCCGACGAATTCGACGATGTCGGTCACCTGCGGCGATTTCCTGAGGATGGCGGCCGCCGCCGCCGACACGCGCGACGTATCCTGCAGCGTGCCGCCCGGCGGCAATTCGATGTCGAGTTGCGAGTTGGCGAAGTCTTCCGGCGGCAGGAAGGCGGTCGGAACGATCGCCAGACACCCGACCGACAGGACGAAAAACAATGCACCGCCGGCCATCGTCTTCCAGCGGTTCGCGACACACCATTTGAGGAGCGACAGATACCGCGTCATGATCGGACCGTCGGTGTCGTGCACCGGCAGCGCATCGCCGCCCAACGCATAGGCGGCGAGCACCGGCGTGATCAGGCGGGCCACCATGAGCGAGACGAACACGGCCGCGGCCACGGTCAGGCCGAACTGCTTGAAGTACTGGCCGCTGATGCCCCCCATGAAGCTCACCGGCAGGAACACGGCGATGATGGTGAAGGAGGTCGCGACCACCGCGAGGCCGATTTCATCCGCCGCATCGATGGCCGCCTGAAAGCAGCTCTTTCCCATGCGCATGTGGCGCACGATGTTTTCGATCTCGACGATGGCGTCGTCGACCAGGATGCCCGCGACCAGGGACAGGCCGAGCAGCGTGATTTGATTCAGCGTGAATCCCATCCATTCCATGAAGGCAAACGTCGGGATGGCCGAGAGCGGAATCGCGAGCGCGGAAATCAGCGTCGCACGCAGGTTGCGCAGGAAGAACCACACCACGGTGACCGCGAGCAGCGAGCCTTCGATCAACGCGCTGAGCGCGGAGTGATAGGTGCGCAGGGTGTGATCCACGCTGGTGTACACGTTCGTCATGCGGACCGCGGGGTTCTCGGCGAGAATCTTGGCAAGCTCGCGGTCCACCGCCCGCGACACCGTCACGTCGGAAGCGCCTTTGGCCTTGTATATGCCGAAGGTCGTTGCCGGGCGGCCGTTCAAGCGCGCGAGCGTGCGCACCTCGGCGATGCCGTCGTGGACGTCGGCGATTTCGCGCAGTCGTACCGATTTTCCGCCGGCCACGCTGATTTGCGCATCGCCGAGCGCCGCGGCGCTCTTGGCGCCGCCCAGCACGCGTATCGCCTGTTCGCCGCCGCCGACCTGCGCCCGGCCGCCCGCCGCATCGAGGTTGAGCTCGCGCAGCTGGTCATTCACCTCGACGGCGGTGAGTCCGAGGGCCTGCATGCGGCTCGGGCTCAATTCCACCCGGATCTCGCGGTCCACGCCGCCGCTGCGCGACACCTGGGCGACCCCCGGAAGCGCCAGCAAGCGCTTGGTGACGGTGTTGTCGATGAACCAACTGAGCTGTTCGGGCGTCAATTCGGTGGTGGTGACCGCATAGTAGATGAACGCGCCGCCATCGACGTTCTGGCGCGTCACGAGCGGCTCGAAAATGCCCTGCGGCAGATCGTTGCGCACCTTGCTCACCGCATCGCGCACGTCGGTCACCGCGCGGTCGATCGGCGTGCCGATCTCGAACTGCAGGAAGATATTCACCTCGCCCTCGACGATGAAGGTCGTGATGTTGCGCACGTTGCCGATGCTCGATATCGAGCCTTCGACTTTTTGCGCGATCTGCGTTTCCATCTCGGAGGGCGCAGCGCCCGGCTGCGAGATGTTGACGTTCACCAGGGGAAAGGAGATGTCCGGCTGCAGGTTGATCGGCAGTCGGATGAAGGCGACTGCGCCCAGGAACAGCAGCACCACGAACAGCACGATCGGCGTGACCGGGTGGCGGATGGCCCAGGCGGAAATATTCTTCATGACGGGTTCAAATCGGCCGGCACGGGTTTCACGGCCTCGCCCTCCTGCAGGAATGCACCGGCGGTGGCGACCACCTGATCCTTGTCGGTCAAGCCTTCGGAGATGGCGACACCCTTCGGCATCATTCCGGAGACTTGCACGGTGCGCCGCTCGACCCTGTTCTGCGGATTGACCACCAGCACATAGCTGCCCTTGTCGTCGGTGAGCACGGCGGTCTGCGGCAGCACGGCGCGCTCGGCGTTGCTCACCGTGACCTCGGCACGGGCAAACGCGCCGGGGCGCAGATTCGGATCGGGTTGCAGTTCGACCCGCGCCATCCCCAAGCGCGTCTGCGGATCGATGACGGCCGGCAGCAGGCGCACGCGGCCCGTATACACCAGCGCGGTGCCGGTGAGGTGAACGCTAACCGGCTGGCCGACCTTCAGCAGCGGCAAATCCTGCTCCGCCACCTGTCCGCGCAGTTCGACTTCGCCGCCCTCGGCCAGGCGGAACAACCCCTCGCCGCCGGGCGTGACCGTCTGCCCCACCTCGACGTTGCGCGTCAACACGATACCGTCGGCGGGTGCCCGCACCTCGGCGCGCGCCAGCCGCGCCTGTGCCTCCGCCAATTGTGCCGCGGCGACCTTGACCTTGGCCGCCGCCGTCACCGCCGCCGAGCGCCGGCGCCCGGTCTCCTCGGCGGAGAGCGCGCCCGACGCGCCCACCGCCTGGGCACGGCGATATTCGGCGTCCGCCAACTCCGCTTCGGCGCGCGATTGCTCCAGGGCCGCCTCGAGATTGGCGACCTGCGGCAGCAGCACCGACACGTTGAGCCGTGCCAGCACCTGACCGCGCTTCACATGATCTCCGGCCTCGACGTAGATGGCCGCGACGCGCCCGGCGTCGCCCTCGATGCCGACCGGCGTGTCGTAGCGCGCCGCAATGGTGCCGATGATGCTCACCGTGGTGGGTACGCCGCTCACGCTCACATGGGTCACCGACACCCGAGGCACCGGGATCTGGGCGCTCGGCTTGACGGCGAACGCCTGCGTCAGCCGCCAGGCGAGCAACGCGAGCACCACCACCGCGGTGGCGATGAGCGCCGCGCGCACCCAGAAGGTGGTCGTGACCCCACGTCCCCCGGATAATTTCCCTTGTTCCGGATGAACCCCGTCGCCGATCGATATCCTTACATCACGTCCCACGGATAACTTCCCTTGTCCAGGATGAACCCAGCCACCCGATCCATATCCTCGTCCTCGTTGTGCGTGATGCGCCTCACCTGATGCGCCATCCGCCGCTTCGCCTGCTGCGCGAATACGCGCGCCATCTGCACCGCATGGGCACCCGACGTGTCCGGCGCGTTGCCGAGGCTCGCCGCCCGCGACAGCACGCACAGCCCGACGAACAGGTCGGTGGCAATATCGGCGACCCGCTGCAATTCGTGCTGCCGGTCGGCAATCGAGCGGCCGTATTTGCGCAGCAGAAAATCGGCTGCCTTGGCCAATTCCACAGTATATCGCTCGAAAATTGCCGCCGCCTCCCGCAGCGGCGGCGGCAACGGCGTCGCCAGCTTGTCGCGTCCGACGCCCGTGGCGCGCGTCAGCCGCTTCTCCGCATAGTCCGTGAGCACGCCGAATCCCTTGATCGGGTTGTTGAATATATCGTCCACCGCAGTTTTCAGTTCCGCCAGCGACTTGCCAAGGTCCTTCAGGCTCGACAGGGCGATATACAGCCGCAACACCTCATTGGTTCCCTCGAAGATGGTCAAAATGCGGCAGTCGCGGGTGATTTGTTCATACGGTGCGTCGCGCATGAAGCCGCTGCCCGCCGCAATCTGCAGCGCCTGGTAGGCGGCGCGCTGCAGCGCCTCGCTGGCGAACACCTTGCTCATCGCCGCTTCCACCGAGTAGTCCTGCTGCCCCGAATCGATGTAATGGGCCACCATCCAGACCACGCTTTCCGCCGCGAAGCAATCCAGCGTCATTTGCGCGATTTTCTCGCGCACCAGGCCGAAGCGCGCGATGGGAGCATCGAACTGCCGGCGTGCCTGGGCCTGCTGCGTCGCGAGCGCGATGAGCGCCTTCATGCCGCCCACCGCGCCGCCCCCGAGACCGGTGCGCCCGTTGTTCAGGATCGCCATGGCGACCTTGAAGCCCTTGCCCTCGGTGTCGAGCACGTTCTCCGCCGGGACGCGCACGTCGGCGAAACTCACCGTGGTGGTCGAAGAGGCCCGAATCCCCATCTTGTCCTCGTGCCGACCGTGGCTCACCCCCGGCCATGCCGCCTCGACCAGGAAGGCCGTCATCTTCCCCGCGTCCGACGCGGTGCGCGCAAACACCGTATACAAACCCGCGATGCCGCCGTTGGTGATCCAGATCTTCTCGCCGTTCAGAATCCAGCTGCCGTCGGCGTTCTTGACCGCTTGCGAGCGGATCGACGCCGCGTCCGAGCCGGCGCCGGATTCGGTCAGACAAAACGCCGCAATCAGCTCGCCGCTCGCAAGCCTCGGCAGATAGCGAGCCTGCTGTTCGGCGGTGCCAAACAGCAAGATGCCCTTCATGCCGATGGAGCTGTGCGCACCGATGGTGAGCGTGGCCGAGCTGTCATGCGTGCTGCTCTGGCAGAGCACGCGCGCGTATCCGGCGTTCGACAGGCCGATGCCGCCGTGTTCCTCCGGAATGATGAGACCGAACAGACCCAGGTCGCGCAGACTTTGAATGAACTCCTCCGGCTGCGCCGCGTCGCGGTCCCAGCGCTTGAAGTCCTCGTGCCGCGGCGCCAGGAATTGATCGATGGCATCGACCACCTGGCCGAGCACCTCCCGATCCTTGTCGCGGAGCGCGGGATACGGAAACAGCCGATCCTCCGGAATCCGCCCCGCTATCAAATTCTTCGCAACGCTCATGCCACTCCCGATTGGGCCGCCCGATCCGTGTCTTGCAGCGCGAGATGCGCAAACAGCCGATCCTCGAGAATTCGTCCTGCCGGCAAATTCTTGGCAACTCTCATGCGACCCTCATTCTGCGACGCGGTCGATGACGAGATTGCGGGCGCCGTCGCGGCCCACATCGTATGACAGCTCGCCGTACAAATCGCCCGCCGCGGGCAGCGGTTGACCGCTGAATGATACGCGCACCGTGACCGAGACTTGTTGCCCGGCCGTCAGCGCCCGCCCCGGCATCACGGAGTCGGCCGGGGTCAATTGAACCTGCGTCCCTATCGCGCTGCTGGTCAGCCGCTTGGCGGCGAGCGGCGGACCGGGGCTGCCGGGGTCACGCGCAAACACGAACATCGGCGCCTCCGAAACCAATCGCGATTTCAACGCGGGTGCGAGCGTTATATTGACGGTAACCTGCGGCACCGTTAACCCCCCGGGCGAGGCATTCGTCCCCGCGGCCGACGCACTCGTCCCCGGCGCCGCCGGCATCCCGGCCGACGCGGCCGGCCCCGCCGATGCGCCCGGCCCCGCCGACGCGCCCGGCCCCGCCGACGCGCTCCGCCCCGCTGATACTCCCGGCCCCGCCGACGCGCTCCGCCCCGCTGATACTCCCGGCCCCGCCGACGCGCTCATCCCCGGCCCCGCCGATCTCCCCGGCCCCGCCTGCGTACCCGCGCCCGGCCCGGGCGCCGAGTTGTCGGCCGCCAATCCGAGCGAGGCGATGCGCGCATCGATCATTTCCAATATTTGCGGCGGCGGGTCCAACGCCTTGAGGGCCTGCCAGCGGCTGCGCGCGAGCTCCGGTTCGCCGCGCTCCGCGGCGGCGAACCCGGCGAATAACAGCGCTTGCGGGTTGTCGGGCGCCGATTTCAGCGCCTGTTCGAACAGCTCTCCGGCCGGCCCAGTGACTTCGCCGCCGGCGCGCAGGCTCATCGCTTCGCCCAACCCCATGGCGGCGTCGGCGCTGTTGGCGTCCAGCCGGTGCGCATGGTCGTAGGCGACGATCGCGTCATCCAACCGGCTCAATGCGAGGTACGAGCGGCCGAGCAGCAGCCAACCCTGCAGATTGTCGGGATCTTTTTGCAGGCGCGCCTCGAGCTTTGCAACCATGGCGGCCGGATCCGCACCCGCCCCACCCGCCGCCGCCGGGGCGTGCCAGTCCCAGTTCGACCACACGTGGTATAGACCGGCCGCAGCGCCGACGACGAGAACCGCCAGCACCGTCCCGAGTATCCGGTTGTGCCGATCGCGCAGCAGGGGCAAGGCAACGACAGCCGCGGCGATCGCGGCCATGACGGCGGCAACAGCGAGAAATGCATTCATGCTATGCGCACATCGACAACATGAGCAGGTCGTGGGACACGCCGCGATACGCGTGTCGCCATCCGTCGCCGGCCTGAAGGCCGGCGTTTCTCGCGCGGAACTGGCATTGGATTCGGGTCAGCTGCCCGCCGCCGGCTCATCGTCGAGCGGCATGCGTGAGCGTTGCCGCACGACCCGATGCACGATGACGACGCCCAGCAACAGCATCAGGAACGGGGCGCCCCAGATCAGCAGCGTCTTGCGTTCCAGCGGCGGACTGAAGCGCACGAACTCGCCATAGCGGTCCGTCATGAAGGTGAAGATGGCGTCGTCGCTCTTGCCGGCGACCAGCATTTCACGCACCTGCCGCCGCAGGTCGCCCGCCAGGTCCGCATTCGAATCGGCGATGGACTCGTTCTGACAGACTAGACAGCGGAGCTCGTGGGTGATGCGCTCGAAGCGGCCCTGCAATACGGGATCTTGGATCAGGCCGTTGGCATCGACTCCCGGCAGCGCCGAGGCGCCCCAGCTTTGCGTCATCCCGAGCACCGTCAGCAGGAGTGCCCCGAGAATCGCTGTGGGCCGCAGCCTCAAGGCACGCATCACGGGCCGGCGATGCGCATCGGCAATGCGCGGAGCCCCGAGAATCGCTGTGGGCCGCAGCCTCAAGGCACGCATCACGGGCCGGCCCTGCGCATCGGCAATGCGCGGCGCCCCCGGACTCGCTGACGCTGTGGGCCGCACCACACCCATCAGGTGCTCGCTCTCTGCGCATCGGCGATGCGCGGCAGGAATTCCTGCTGCCAGACTTCGAGCGTGAGCGGGGCGGCGATTTTGTACAGCACCCGACCCTGGCGATCGATCAAAAACGTTTCCGGTGCCGCCGTCACCCCCAGATCGATCACCGTGCGTCCCTCCTGGTCGAAGGCAACGGTGGTGTAGGGATTACCCAGTTGCTGCAGCCATTGCTGCGCCTTGTCGCGCTCCTTGGTCGCATGATCGATCGACCAGTCGATGCCGATGATCGGCACCACGTTCTGCTTCGCGATGGCGAGCAGTGCCGTCTGCTCTTCCCGGCACGCGATGCACCAGGTACCCCAGACGTTCAGCAGGTACACCTGACCTTTGAATGTCGAATTGCTGACCGGCGCCGCGGGATTCAACACATCGGTGAGGGTGAACGCCGGCGCCGCCTTGCCGATCAGCGGCGACGGCAGCGCATGGATGTCGCGGCTCGGGTTCAAGCCAAACGCGAACAGCACCGCAAGTGCGACGAACGCCGCAAACGGCAGCAGGAATTTCCACATCAGGCGATACCGGGTTTGGGTTCCGCGTTCGGCGGCGCACCGGTCGCGGCGGGCACGGTGGCCGCCGCCTTGACCCGATAGCGCCGGTCGGTTGCCGCGACACAGCCGCCGATCGCCATCACCAGCGCACCGAGCCAGATGTAGCGCACCAGCGGCTTGTACTGGATGCGCATGCTCCACGCATCGGCGCCCAGGGGGTTGCCCATGGCGACGAACAGATCGCGCGCCCAATTCACGGAAATGGCGGCCTGGCTGTTGTCGGTTTGCTGCACCCAGAAGTGCCGCTTCTGCGGCTTCAGGATCGCAACCGGCCGGCCTGCCCGCGTGACCTCCATCAAGGCCTCGACCGCATCGTAGTTCGGCCCACGCACGTTCACGGCGCTCACGAACCTGAAATCGTAGCCGGCGATGTCGAAGCTGCCGCCGGGCTTGAGCGCCACGTCCTTCTCGATCTTGTAGCTCTCGACGCCGCTGGCGCCGATCGCGAACATGCCGACACCGAGATGTGCGATACACATGCCGAGCAACGCGGACGTCAGTGCCTGCTTCTGACGCCAGCGGCGCAAGGGCTCGAGCAGCGCAGAGAAGATGACCCAGAACCCGAACGTGAAGCCGATCAGGCCCACCGCGTGAAACTGGCCGAACACCACGCCCTGAATGATCAAGGCGAGCGCCAGCGCCGCACCGAGCAACCACCCCAAGGGCCGCGCGGCCGACGTGAGTTTGCCGCGGCGCCATGCGGAATGCATGCCGATCGCGAGAAACACCATGAGCGGCAGTACCGGCACCAGGAACATCACCGCGAACACCGGCGGTCCCACCGAGATCTTGCCGATTCCCAACAGTTCATAGACCAGTGGCGACAAGGTGCCCCACAGCACCAGCGCCGCGACGCCCGCCAGGATCACGTTGTTGACGAGCAGAAAGAACTCGCGCGACCACAGCTGGAAGCCGCCCGGCGCGTACAACTTCGGCGCGCGCCACGCGTACAAGGTCAGCGAGCCGCCGATGGTCACCACCAGGAACGCGAGGATGTACAGGCCGCGGGTCGGATCGGTGGCGAACGAGTGCACCGACACCAGCACGCCGGAGCGCACCAGGAAGGTCCCCACCAAGCTCAGCGAGAAGGCGAATATCGCGAGCAGCAAAGTCCAGCTCTTGAAGATGCCGCGCTTCTCGGTGACCGACAGCGAATGGATGAGCGCGGTGCCGGCAAGCCACGGCATGAAGGACGCGTTCTCGACCGGATCCCAAAACCACCATCCGCCCCAGCCGAGTTCGTAGTAGGCCCACCAGCTGCCGAGCGCGATGCCGATGGTCTGGAACATCCAGGCGAAAATCGTCCAGGGACGCGTCCACTTGGCCCAGGTTTGATCGAGCCGGCCCTCCAGCATGGCGGCGATCGCGAATGCGAACGCCACCGAAAAACCCACATAGCCGGTGTAGAGCATGGGCGGATGAATGGCGAGCGCGAAGTCCTGCAGCACCGGATTCAAGTCCGCGCCGTCGGACGCTGCCGGCATCAGACGCAAAAACGGGTCCGACGTCCACAGGGTGAACAGCATGAAGCCGGCGCTGATCAGGCCCATGACGCCGAGCACCCGGCTTTGAAAACTCACCGGCAGCTGACGGCTGAAGGCGCCCACCGCGACGCTCCAGATGGACAGGATCAGGATCCACAGCAGCAGCGAACCCTCGTGCGCGCCCCACAGCGCGGCCACCTTGTAGAACAGGGGCAATTGCGTATTCGAATTGCGCGCCACATACAGCACCGAGAAATCGTCGGTCACGAAGCAATAGACCAGACAGGCGAAGGCCGCGGCCACGAACACGAACTGGCCGTTCACCGCAGGCCGTGCCACGGCCATCCACACCGGCTTCGTTTTCCACGCGCCGGCAAGACCGAAAAACGCCTGTGACAGGCTCAGCACGAAAGCCAGTATCAGCGCGAAGATTCCCATTTCCGGTGCTATGGCGATGCTCCTCTCGATCCTTTGTTCTTCAACGATGCCGCGACTTCGGGCGGCATGTACTTCTCGTCGTGCTTGGCGAGCACTTCATCGGCGACGAAGGCGCCGTCGGCGTTCAAGGTGCCGTGCGCAATGATACCCTGCCCCTCGCGAAACAGGTCCGGCAGCACGCCGGTATATTCCACCGGCACGTCGTGGGCAAAGTCGGTGAGCACGAACCGCACTTGCAGATCCCCGGGCGCGCGCCGCACGCTGCCCTTGACCACCATGCCGCCGATGCGAAAGCGCTTCGTGGCCGGCGCTTTGCCGGTGGCGACCTGGCTGGGGTCGTAATAGAACATGATGTTTTCCCGCGACGCCATGACCGCCAGGGACACCGAGGCGGCGACGCCGCCCAGGATGCCGAGCACCACCATCATCCGTTTGCGCCGCGGGGTCATGGCTGCTGCCGCGCCATGGCGAGCAGGCGCGCCGCGCGTACGCGGGCGGCCACGTGATGGCGGCGCGCCGACCAGAGGTTCCAGCCCAGCACCGCCCCCGCCAACGCAAAACACGGCCACACGAACCGCGCGTAGCCGCCCATGGACCAGAAGCCGTTGCCAGTCACGTCTCGATCGCCTCCCGCACCCACTTGGCCTGCCGCTCGCGGTTCAGGACCTCCCCCTGCAGGCGCATACACAGGACCGCGCCATAGAACAACATGAACCCGAGCGTCATCGATAGCAAGGGCCAGAGCATGCTCGCGTCCATGGACGGCTTGCCGAATTTCGCCACGGTGGCGCCCTGATGCAGGGAATTCCACCACACCACCGAGTAATGAATGATGGGCACGTTCACCACTCCGACCAACGCCAGGAGCGCGGCCGCGCGGTCGCCGCGCGCCGGATCCTCGAAGGCGGACCGCAGCGACATCACGCCGAAGTACAGAAACAGCAAAATCAGTTCCGAGGTGAGGCGCGGATCCCACACCCAGTACGTGCCCCACATCGGCCGGCCCCACAGCGATCCGGTGACCAAGGCCAGCAAGGTGAACGAGGCGCCGATGGGAGCGGACGCGGCCGCCACGGCATGACCCATCTTGATGCGCCAGATCAGCGCAATCGCGCCGGCCAGCGCCATCACGATGTAAGTGAGCAGCGACAGCCAGGCGGCCGGCACGTGCACGTAGATGATTCGGAAGGCATCGCCTTGCTGATAGTCGGGCGGCGCAAATGCCAATCCCGCGACCAGCCCGTAGAGTATGCAAATGGCCGAGCCGCCCAATAGCCACGGCGCGAGCGCTGCCGCCGCTCCGTAGACGTACGGCGGCGACGCGAGCTTGTAAAACCAGGTCCACATTTGGATCGCGATCCCCTACTCGAGTGTGATGCGCAACGCCTGGGTTGCGGCAAACGGCGCGAGCGTACAGGTAAACACGCACAGCGCCGCCAGAAAATACAGCGCGCCGGCGGCGCTGACACCGGAAATGGCCCGCTCGGTGGCCCCGGCGCCGAAGATCAACAACGGCATCGCGAGCGGCAACACGATCAGCGAGAGCAGCACGTTGCCGCGCTTCAATCCCACCGTGAGGCCCGCGCCGATCGCTCCCAGCCAACTCAAGGTCAAGGTCCCCAGCGCCAGGCTCACCATCATCGTGCCGAACGCGCTGCCCGGGATGTTCAAGGCGGTGCCCACCAGGGGCGACACCAACACCAGCGCCGCTCCCGTCACCAGCCAGTGGGCGAGCGTTTTCGCCGTCACGATGACCGTCAATCCCTGTCCGCACAGCGCCAGCTGCTCCAAGGTACCGTCGTCGGCATCGCTCTTGAAAAGCGCGTCCAGCGACAGCAGCGACGATAACAGCGCGGCCACCCACAACACCCCCGGCGACATGTCCCGCAGCAGCGATAGCTGCAGGCTCAAGCCTAACGGAAACAATGTAGTTACGATCAAAAAGAACACCAAAGGTTGCAACAACTGATCCGGACGCCGGAAACTGAGACGCAGTTCACGGCGCACGATCAGCACCCAGGCCTCCAGGGCGCCCACGCTCACGGATTCAAGTCCAGGCGGTGCATGCCGCTTCCTTGCACGTCCGGGTACGCCACCCCCTTCGCCGCAGCGACGGTCACGGATTCAAGTCCAGACGGCGCATGCTGTCGCCGCCTTGCACGTCGTGGTGCGCCACCACCAGCGCCGCACCCCCGCCTGTCACGTGGTTCTGCAGCAATTCTGACATCAAGTCGCCCCCCGCCGCGTCCAGATTGGTGAACGGTTCGTCCAGAATCCACAGCGTTGCGCGCATCGCGAGAATTCGCGCCATGGCGACGCGCCGGCGCTGTCCCGCCGACAACACGCGCGCCGGCAAGTCGGCGCAGTGCTCAACGCCGGTGCGCCGCAGGCTGTCGCGCAGTTCCTCGCGTTCGATCCGGCGCTTCAGTCCCACCGCAAAGCGCAGATTCTCGAGCGCGGTCAGATCTCCTTTCAGGGCCGGTTCATGCGAGGCGTACGACAGTATCGATTGATACTCGGACCGGATACTCGAGATCGACTGGCCCAACCAGGAAACCTGCCCCTGCTCCGGCCGCAGCAATCCGCACACCACGCGAAGCAGAGTGGTCTTGCCGCTGCCATTCGGACCGGCCACATGCAGCAGTTCACGAGGACGCAGCGTCAGGCTCACGCCCTTCAGCACGTGACGCTCGCCGCGCCACACGTGGACAGCGTCGACGCCAAGACCGTCAGTGGGCATTAACATGGGCGGCGAGCTTAAGCTAAATCAATCAATTGGCATTAACATGGGCGCCGAGCTTAAGCTAAATCAACGAGTTGAAGCTACTTTTTGATGAAGATTTCGCGCCCGCCGCGCTTTGACCCTGGCACCCCTCGCAGCCCGTCTGACCGATGGTCGCCATCAGGAGCTTCGACTCACCCGTGGATGCGGACGCGGAGCGGTCGCTCGGACAGATCGAAGTCCGAGAGGCTGCAAAGCAATTTTTTGAAATCGTCCGCGGTTCTGGTAATTTTACGGTCGTCGTCGAATTAGAAAAACTTTAGGGAGGCAGAGATGCCATTAGCGAGGAAGCTGGCGGCCGAAGTCATCGGCACGTTCTGGTTGGTGCTGGGCGGATGCGGAAGCGCGGTACTCGCGGCGGCATTTCCGCATGTGGGCATCGGCCTGCTCGGCGTCTCGTTCGCGTTCGGCCTGACCGTCGTCACCATGGCCTTCGCGATCGGCCACGTGTCGGGCTGCCACTTGAATCCCGCTGTGACGCTGGGTCTGGTCGTCGGCGGCCGTCATCCCGCCTCGCAAGTCATTCCCTACTGGCTGGCGCAAGTGGTCGGCGGCATAGCGGCGGCCTGGGTGCTCGTGATCATCGCCGGCGGCAACGGAACGGACCCTCTGGCGGGTGGTCTGGCCGCCAACGGATTCGGCGATCACTCACCGGGACACTACGGCCTGGCGGCCGGTTTCGCGTGCGAAGTAGTGATGACGGCGTTTTTCCTGTTCGTGATCATGGGCGCCACCGACATCAAGGCGCCGGTCGGTTTCGCGCCGCTCGCGATCGGGCTCGCGCTCACCTTGATCCATTTGATCAGCATTCCCGTGACCAACACCTCTGTAAACCCGGCGCGCAGCACCGGACCTGCCGTGTTCGTGCAGGGCTGGGCGCTCTCGCAGTTATGGCTGTTCTGGGTGGCGCCGCTGCTCGGCGCAACGATCGGCTCGCTGGTCTACCGCTCGATCACGCCGGGATGGAAGCAGGCGCCGGGCGATCCGGGAGGCCCGGGAACCTGAGGGTCAGGCGCTTACCGGTGACGGGTCGGCGGACGGAATATGCGGCGGGTGGCCGATTCCACCCGCCGCACAGTCTCCAAGTTTGAGGGCTCAATGCGGGCGATCAGCGCTCCCAGTGTCCGGGCTCATGATGCCAATGCGGTCCGCGTTGTTCCCAGCGGTCGGCAACCCAGTGGTAGCCGCGGCGCTCGTGAATGTAGTGGCCGGGGACCCACACATGCTCGTGACCTCGCCACTCCCAGAATCCCGGCGCCCACTCGAACCCGACGCGGGGTTCGGGTACCGCCTCGACGCGCACCGGCGGTGGCGCCACGTCGATGTCGATCGCGACTCCTGCCGATGCCATGGTGGGTATCGCTCCGGCACCGATGGTCATGAGCAGGCCCAAAAGCAATGCCTTACGTGAGGACTTCATTTTTAAACTCCTTGTGGGTACTTACAGTGAAACGACTTATATGGGACGACATATAGGGGACGACTTGTGTGACACGACTTGCAGTTAAGAAGACTCGCATTCAGATGACTCGCATTCAGATGACGTGTAGCGAAACCACTGGTAGTGAAAACAAACTTTCGGTGACACGATTTGTAGCGAGAACACGTGTACTGAAACGCGCGGGGGCTATCGTGAGTTGACGGTGCACCGCTGTCTGTAGGAATAAGTCTCATTCAAAACACTTTATATATACCTCACAAATAATTGATTAGTCTGCAGAAAATGGCGTTATTGCCTCGGACTTAAGAGTCGGTAATGTGGTAACGCTGCGAATCGCCGGCCGGCGCCAGGCAAACCACGCCAACGTCAGCGCGCTGATACCCGCGAACCCGAGCGCGGCGCGCAGACCGAAACGCTCCCCCAGCCAGCCGCCGAGCAGCGCGCCCGGTCCCGCCGGAATCAGAATCAGCCAACGCATGGTGCTGGTCATGCGGCCCAGCATCGGTGCCGGGGTGACCGACTGGCGCAACGACAGAAAGTTGATCGTGATGAACACCGCACCGGTTCCGAACATCAACAGCATCGCCGCATAGGCGGCAACGCCCAGCGCATTCTGCGGAGCCACGCTGAGCAGCAACCATCCGGTGCCCGACACGGCAAATCCGATCACCAGTGTGGGGCCGGGACCGAAGCGGCGTGCCACGCGATGGCCGGTGGCGCTGGCGAGCACCGTTCCCACCCCCAGCATGACGTAGCTCAAGCCCACCCCGCGCTCCGACAATCCCAACAGCCGCGTGGCAAACAGAATCTGTACCACCATCGCCGCCTGATTGCACAGCTGCCAGGTCCCGACAAATACGGCCATGGTCATGAGCAGGGCGTGGCCGCGCACGAAGTCGATGCCGGCGCGCATCGCCACCCAAAACGTCTCGCGGATGCCGTGCGCGTGCTCGGTCACCCGCACGCCGCGAAGGATGGAGGCGGAAATCAGCAGCAACGTCGCGTCCGCCAGCAGTGCGACCGGAGCGCCCATCAGCTTGATGAGCACTCCGGCTGCACCGGGTCCGGTCACTTCCGCCGCCGAGTTTGCCAGGGAATTTTTCGCGTGCGCCTCCACCAGCCGGTCGCGCGGCACGATCTGTGTCAGCACGATTTGCGCCGCGCTGCCGGCGGTGGTGTTCACGGCGCCGATCAGGAAGGCGATCACGTACAGCCAGCGCATCGACAACCATCCGAACCACCAGGCGAGCGGCACGGTCGCGACCGCCAGCGAGACCGACAGTTCACCGATCACGTAGACGGGCAGCTTTCGGACTCTGTCGAGCCACACTCCCGACGGCAGCGAGAACAGCACGAAGGGTACGATTTCCGCGGCGGTCAACAGGCCCATCTGGGTCGGGGCGGCATGCAACAGCACGGCCGCGGTGAGCGGCAGCGCCAGCAACGTGACCTGCCCGCCGAAGGAGGAAATGAGAATCGACGTCCACAGCCTTCGATAGGTGGCGTCGCGCAGCAGATCGGTGGGCGAGAGTGTAAAGCGGCTTCGCCACCGATCCGGCAGCCAAACGCGCAGCGTGGCGGGGTTCATGGCGGGCGAGCCTGCGACCGGCGAGGTTGCGACCGGCGAGCCTGCGACCGGCGAGGCTGCGACCGGCGAGGCTGCGACCGGCGAGGTTGCGACCGGCGAGCCTGCGACCGGCGAGCCTGCGACCGGCGAGCCTGCGACCGGCGAGGCTGCAATGATGGCCGAAACTTCCGGCGCTCAGCCCTCAATTTCATGGGCACACCGTGTCTCAATCAATATCAGACTATCACTCTGGATAATGAAGCTAAGGATCATGAAGAAGTTTTGCATCATGAATAAGCTTTGCATCATGAATAAGCTTTGAATGAAGCGACGCCCGGCCCAACGAGCAGCGCGTACGGCAAAGTCGCTTAAGAACGGCTCAACGCCGCGGTCGGCCGCTGCGGAATTGCGGAATCCTCGTCGTCTTCACCCAGAAAGCCGCCGCTTTGATGCGCCCAGAGCCGCGCGTACAGACCGCCTTGCGCCAGCAGCGAGTAATGATTCCCTTCCTCGACGATGCGGCCTCGATCGAGAACGATGAGCCGGTCCATGGCGGCGATGGTCGAGAGCCGATGCGCGATGGCCACCACCGTCTTGCCCTCCATCAGCCGGTTGAGGCTCTGCTGAATGGCCGCTTCGACTTCGCTGTCCAGCGCACTGGTCGCCTCGTCCAAGAGCAGAATCGGCGCATCCTTCAGCATCACCCGGGCGATGGCGATGCGTTGGCGCTGGCCACCGCTCAACTTGACGCCGCGCTCGCCTACGTGCGCGTCATAGCCCGTGCGTCCCTTCGCATCGACCAACGAGAGGATGAAATCGTGCGCCTCGGCGCGCTTCGCCGCCGCCACCAGATCCGCGTCGCCGGCGTCCGGGCGTCCATAGCGGATGTTGTCGCTGACCGATCGATGCAGCAGCGATGTGTCCTGGGTCACCATGCCGATTTGCGACCGCAGGCTGTCCTGCGTCGCGAGCGCGATGTCCTGACCGTCGATGAGCAACCGTCCCTGCGCGATATCGTAGAATCGCAGCAACAGATTCACGACGGTGCTCTTCCCCGCTCCGGAGCGTCCCACCAAACCGATCTTCTCGCCCGGGCGGATCTGCAGGCTGAGATCATCGATCACCGGTCGCGCCGCAGCCGCGTCCCTGCCGTAGGAAAAACTCACGTGCTCAAATCGTATCTCGCCCTGCGTCACGCGCAGCGGCTGCGCATCCGGTCGGTCGACGACGGTCGCCGCGCGCGCCAGGGTGTTGATGCCGTCCTGCACCGTGCCGATCTGCTCGAACAGCGACGCCATCTCCCACATCACCCAGTGCGAGATTCCGTTCAACCGCAGCGCCATGGCGGTTGCCGCTGCGACCGCGCCGACACCGACGTGCCCGTGACTCCAGAGCCACAGGGTGACGCCGGCGGTGCTCGCCACCAGCCCCATGCTCAAGGCGTGGTTGACGACCTCGAAGCCGGTGACCATTCGCATCTGCACACGCACCGTGTGCAGAAACTCCGCCATCGCACTTCGCACATAGCTCGCTTCGCGCTGCGTGTGCGAGAACAGCTTCACCGTGGTGATGTTGGTGTAGGCGTCGGTGATGCGGCCGGTCATCAGGGAACGCGCGTCGGCCTGCGCCATCGCGACCTTGCCGAGGCTCGGCACGTAATAGGCGAGCGCGGCGAGATACACGGTCAGCCAGCCGAGGAATGGCGCCAGCAGCCACAGGTCGAAGCCGCCGACCACCAGCGCTATCGTGACGAAGTAGATGATGATGAACACCATGATGTCCGTGACGATCATCCAGGTGTCGCGAACCGCCAGCGCCGTCTGCATGAGCTTGGCCGCCACGCGTCCGGCGAACTCGTCCTGGTAGAAGCTCAAGCTCTGCGCGAGCATGTTGCGATGAAAGTTCCAGCGCAGCCGCATCGCGAAATTGCCGGCGAGGGTCTGCTGCTTGAACAAGCTCTGCAGTCCGATCAGCAACGTGCTGCCGGCGAGCACCGCCGCGAGCAGCAACAGATGGGTGCGCTGCTGCGTCCACAGCTGCGACGGCTGCACTGCGGCCAGCCAGTCTACGATGTGGCCGAGCATGCTGAACAGCAGCGCTTCGAACACGCCGATGACCGCGGTGCAAAGGGTCATCGCCGCGATGTAGCGCCGCACGCCGCGCGCGCAGGCCCAGAGAAAAGCGATGAAGCCCTGCGGCAGCCGCGGCGGTGGTGTGTCTGGAAACGGCGACACCATTTCCTCGAAATATCGAAACACGTTGCTCCCCTCGATGAATCGCGTGAATCTTACCGTTAACGGCGTCCGGACGCGCGGACGATGCGCCGCCGTTGAAATTTCCGGGTGCTCCCTCGGAAAAAACGCGCTACGATTCGACACCCCCGTGAATCGGATTCACCGTGATGCGTCAACCAACGACGAGAGAATGGATATTGGGCTCGTTCGCCGTTGCGCTGGCGGTGGTTTGGGTCGCATACACCTACGGGGGTCCCAGCGACCTGTTGGGCGTGCAGCTGCGTGCCACGGCACGCTGGTCGTTCGTGTTGTTCTGGCTCGCTTCCACCGGACGCGCCCTCGCGACGCTGTTCGGCGGCCGCTTTCGGAGCCTGGCCCGGCTGACGCGCGAGCTCGGACTCGCGTTCGCGTCGGCGCAAACCGTACACCTGGCCTTCGTCGCATGGCTGCTGCACATCGAGCCCGAACCATTTCCGCGCGTGCCGCTGATATTTTTCTCCATCGGCTCGGTTTGTTTGTACGCACTGGTGCTGCTGTCGATCCGGCGAGTGGCTCGACAGCTCGAGCCTAAATTTTTAAACACCCTTCGCAGCATTGCGGTCGAATACATCGCGCTCGTCTTCTTGATGGACTTCGCCAAGAATCCATTCAAAGGCGGCGTACTGTATGCGATCTACTATCTGCCGTTCATCGTGCTCGCGATCGCGGGTCTGGTGTTGCGGCGCGCGGCCGCACTGAAACGCATGCGAACTTCGCTCGCGGAACTCGGCGATGTGACGGATTACCGCGGAGCAACTTGAAGTTCGATGTGACGCACTACCGCGGAGCAACTTGAAGTTCGATGTGACGCACTACCGCGGAGCAACTTGAAGTTCGATGTGACGCACTACCGCGGAGCAACTTGAAGTTCGATGTGACGCACTACCACGGAGCGATTTGATTCGTCGAATTATGTTGACACTGCGGCGCGCTGCGCTGCCGCTTTTGTGGCCGGTGTCACGGTGTGGAATCGTGCCGCTTGATGGCGGCGGGCGTGTCGGTGAATGATGTTCGCCGGGGCATTGGCCGCCTTTGTTGCGACGATCCTTTCGGAGCCGGATCACCTGCCAGTAGCGCGGTGATCGCAGGTGTTCTCCTGAGACGGCAGCGCGAACTGCCGATAACGGAAAAGGGATCGAAGCAATGGATGCGGTCCAAAGCATCAACGTGAACGCTCGAGAGTTGACGTTGGGTGTCTGTAAACAACCATTTCGCAGATGGGTGTTCAGCGGCCAGTGATCCCACTTTTTTTGCTGCGCCATCCCGGTGGCTTTCCCATCCCGGTTAGCTGCCTCATCCCGTAGCTGCCTCATCCCGTAGCTGCCTCATCCCGTAGCTGCCTCATCCCCGAGGCTTGTTTCCAGCAGCGACTGTTCGTTACCGCACAGACGATAACAGGCTTCTGCCGGAGCATCCGATCGACGTTGAGTCGGGTAGGCCTCACTCGTCGGTTTCGGCCGGTGATGTGGACTCGATGGCCCAGCAGCTCGAGCGCAACGAACGAGGGGATCGGGATGGCAGGACTGGACGAACGCGAAGTGCCCCGGGAAGACGCCGTGCCCGGGCGGCGGGAAACACCCGACCTTGTCCGCCGTCGCTTGGTTGTCGGTAGCGCCGCCGCGGTGGCCGGCATCGGCGGCGCGATGGCGGTCACGGTCGGGCTTCACGACGGCGAACTAGGGGCGCCGCCGGAGACGTATCGCGGCTCGGTACCCTGGACCGAAGGCACGGCGGATGCCCCACCCGGTGCCTCCGGCACGGGCTACGTGTTCTTCACACCGCCGGAGTTGAACTTCATCGAGGCCGTGGTCGGACGCCTCATTCCGAATGACGCCGTCGGGCCCGGCGCAGTCGAAGCGGGGGTGCCGTTCTTCCTCGATCGGCAACTCGCGGGAAAATACGGCCGCGGCGATCATTACTTTCTCGGCGGACCCTGGCCCAAGGGCACGCCTGAGCAGGGTTATCAAAGCCGTTTCAGCCCCGCGCAGTTGTACCGGGCCGCGATCGCGGCAATCGAGGCTTACGTCGGCGCCCATTTTGAGCACGCCTCGTTCAGCAAGCTCGCTGCGGCCGACGCCGATGGCGTCCTGCGCGGACTCGAGAGCGGTGCGATCGTGCTCGATGGTGGCGTGGACAGCAAAACGTTTTTCGCAATGCTGCTGCAGAACACCAAGGAAGGGTACTTCTCCGATCCGATTTACGGCGGCAACCGGGACATGGGCGCCTGGAAGATGATCGGCTTTCCCGGCGCACATTACGACTACAAGGAATGGGTCGCACGCCACGGCGAGCGCGTGCCCTTCGAACCGGTGGGCTTTAAAGGCCGGCGCGGTTGGACCGAGGGGGCGACATGACCACGACACTCAAACCGGTGGACGCGGTATTGGTCGGCTTTGGGTGGACCGGAGCGATCATGGGCCAGCAGCTCTGCGATGCTGGCCTCGAGGTGGTCGCGCTCGAGCGCGGTCCCTGGCGCGATACTCCCACCGATTTCGCCACGGGCTTTGCCCAGGACGAGTTGCGCTACATGTGGAGACATCATCTGTTCCAGAACGTCACCTACGACACGCTGACGATTCGCAACAACACGCGTCAGGAGGCTCTGCCCATGCGCCACCTGGGCGCCTTCCTGCTCGGGACGGGGGTCGGCAGCGGCGGAGTCCACTGGAACGGTCAGATCTGGCGTTTTCTGCCCTCGGACTTCTTGACCAAGAGCCACAACGAGCAGCGCTACGGCAAGAAGGCGGTCACCGACTACGATCTCACGGTGCAGGACTGGGGCGTCACCTACGAGGAACTCGAACCTCACTACGACCAATTCGACCAGCTCTGCGGGACCAGTGGTCGCGCCGGCAATCTCAACGGCAAGATCCAGCCCGGCGGCAATCCCTTCGAAGGCCCGCGCTCGAATGAATATCCGACGCCGCCCATGATTCAGACCTATGCGCCCACCTTGTTCGGGCAGGCGGCGGCCGCCTTGGGCCGGCACCCGTTCCCGCATCCGACGGGCAATCTCTCCCAACCCTACACCAACCCGCTTGGTTGCCAGTTGGGCGCCTGTACCTATTGCGGCTTCTGCGAGAAGTTCGGTTGCGGCAACTACTCGAAGGCGAGCCCGCAGACGACGATGCTCCCCTATCTGATGACCAAGACGAATTTCACGCTGAGGACCGAGAGCGAGGTGCTGCGCGTGGAGCTGTCGCCCGATCGCAAGCGCGCAACCGGGGTGACCTATGTGAACAGCGCGGGCGAGGAGTTCTTCCAACCCGCGGACATGGTGATCCTGTCGGCCTATGTGCTGCAGAACGTACGCCTGCTGCTGCTGTCGGGCATCGGCAAACCCTACGATCCCGCGACCGGCGAAGGCGTGGTCGGAAAGAACTACGCCTACCAAACCATGTCGTCGGTCAATGTGTTCTTCGACGACAAGGTCTTGAATCCCTTCATCGGCGCCGGTGCGCTCGCCACCGTGATCGACGATTTCAATGGCGACAATTTCGATCATTCGGGCTTGGGTTTCATCGGCGGTGCTTACATTGCGGGCATGGTCACGGGGGGACGGCCGATCGAAATGATTTACACGCCGCAGGGTACGCCCAGCTGGGGACTCGAGTGGAAGCACGCCGCCGCCAAGAATTACCTCAAGTCGTTCGCGATCAGCGTGCACGGCTCCTGCATGAGTCATCGCGGCAATTATCTCGACCTCGACCCCACGTACCGGGACGTGCACGGACGGCCGATGCTGCGCATGACCTTCGACTTCACGCCCAACGAGCACAAGATGTCGGATTACCTCACCGACCGCGCGGCCGAGGTGGCCCGAGCGATGAACCCGCGTGAAATCAAGGTGAATCGCCGGGCAGGCTCGTTCAGCGTCGTGCCGTATCAGACGACGCACAACACGGGCGGCGCGATCATGGGCACGAAGCCCTCGGACAGTGTGGTCAACAAGTACCTGCAGAGCTGGGACGTGCCGAACGTATTCTCCCTGGGGTCCGGGGCGTTCCCGCAGAACGCGGGTTACAACCCGACGGGCACCGTGGCCGCACTGACGTATCACGCCGCGCGGGAAATCACCACGCGCTACCTCAAGAGCCCTGGTCCGCTGGTGCAGATTTAGGAGGCTGTCTGAGCACCCCACGTGACCCCAATCGAACGGATTTGCCTTCAATCAAGGCAGAGCCGGCGCGGTCGGGCATCACCCGATGAGGCGCCGCAGCGTTCAGCTTTGCCTGGGGGTCGGCGGCGCGCTGCTGCTGGGTCTCGTGAGCGCGGCTCATTTCGCGGTCGGCGAAACGCCGGCGCTGCCGGCGCGGGATCGGTGGCCGCTCACCCCGGTCGCTCTGCTCGCCGCACCGATTCCGGACACCGTGCCGAACGCCGCGGTCCTGCGCCGCGGGCAATACCTGGTGGCGGCCGGCGATTGTATGTCCTGCCACTTGCGGGAGGGCGGTGAGCCATTCGCCGGCGGCCTTGGAATCGCCACACCGTTCGGCGTGATCTACAGCCCGAATATCACCTCGGATCGCGAGACCGGGATCGGCGCGTGGACTGGCGAGCAGTTCTATCGCGCCATGCACGATGGCATCGGTTCCCAAGGTGAGAACCTCTACCCGGCGTTTCCCTACCCCTGGTTTCGACGCGTGAGCCGCGCCGACGACGATGCGATCCTCGCCTATTTGCAGACCACGCCCGCGGTCCGCTACACGCCGCCGAATAACGACTTGCGGTTTCCATTGAACTTCCGCTTCATGGTGAAATTCTGGAATCTGCTGTTCCTGAGTTCGCGAGATTGGCAGGGCGACCCGGGCCAATCGGCCGACTGGAACCGCGGCGCCTATCTGGTCGAGGGACTGGGTCACTGCGGCGGATGTCATACGCCCAAGAACAGCCTCGGTGCAGACCGAACATCCCGCGAACTCGAAGGTGCGCGGCTCGGCGAGTGGGTCGCGCCGGACCTGACCAGCAACGAGCGCACCGGCCTCGGCGCATGGAACCTCACCGATATCGCCGAATATCTCGGCACCGGACGCAACGCACACGCGGGAGCCGGGGGTGACATGGGCGAGGTGGTGACCTATTCAACGGCGCTCATGACCGAGGCGGACCGGCAGGCGATGGCGGTTTATTTGAAAAGTCGCAAGCCGAGTCCGACTCTGGCTGGTTCCTCGGTGGAGGACGGCGCGATGCGGCGCGGCGCGGCGATCTACTCCGACGTCTGCGCCTCCTGCCACCTGGCCGACGGGGTCGGGCAACCGCGCTTCTTTCCGCCGCTTGGGCACAACGCGATGCTGCAACAAGCGGATCCCAGCGGGCTCCTGCACCTGATTCTGGCGGGCGCGCGTCTTGGTACCGGCCCCTCGCGTCCTTCGCCGTTATCGATGCCAAGTTTCGCCTGGAAGCTCTCGGACGCCGAAATTGCCGATGTCGGCACCTACCTGCGCCACAGCTGGGGAAATCAGGCCTCAGCGCTCACGGCCGACCAGGTGCACACGCTGCGCACTGAACTCGATCTGAAAACCGTGCATTTGACTGCCAATTCCGGCGATCGCAACGAGGGCGAGAATTGAACCGCCATATGCGCCTAGCATTCACGCCGATCGGACTGGGTCTTCGTCTCGCTGCGCGTCCGGCTGCGCACCACTTCTTGGGTGGCTACGCCGGCCATCGGCGCGACGATATCCCTGATTCAAACAGGCTGTCAGGTTCTGCGCACGAGATACACGATCAGACAAATGATCAGAACCGTGCCGAGAAGACCGCCACCGTAATACATGGATGTTCCTAGGTTTGTTGGGGCGGCCCAGTAAACCCCAGAGAGGTCATGCGCGTCGGTTCGCCACCGTACCCTCCGGCACGTATCAGCGATCGCACCTCATGACGCTCTGTCCCGCCTGCGAATTTCCCGGGACAACCACACCGATATCGGTTGTCGCACGTTGGGAATATGCGAGATAGACGAGGCCGCCCGCAAAGAAATTTCACAAGCCGCGCCCCACGAGCACGGCGATCGGGGAAATTGCAAGCCCGATCAAAATCAGACAGATGGCGGCGGCTGTCAGAAACCTACCGAAATGCCGACACACCAGAAAGAACGTTATATAGAGCAGTACCTCGATGGAGAGAGACCACGAAGGGCCATTGAAGGACTCGACCGCGTCGAATCTCCAGCTTTGAACCATGAATATGTTGCTGAAGAAAGTCGGTAGATTGAAGAGCGAATAGACGTAATAACTGTTCGCATAGTGGTGATAAACGATTTCTCCAAGCGTGACGATCATGAGGGTCGCGAAGTGCAGCGGATACAACCTGGCAAATCGCAAAACGAAGAACGATCGACCACTCATGCTTCTTGCATTGACGGACTTTGAATACAGCCAAAAGAACACGAAACCCGAGATGGAAAAGAACATTTCAACCGCAATCCACCCGCTCTCGTAAAACGGAAATAAAATGGAGTACCCGGGCCTGTCTGGAATCGAGTTGGGCGTGCCGGCTCCGATTCTGTACATATGCCCCCAGTGATAGAACACGATGCTGATTGCCGCGAGTCCGCGGACGGCGTCGAGCGAAAAGAACCGGGAGATGGGGCTGATTTGCCGGCGCTCGATGAGGCCGCTGCCGTCCGTGAGGAGAGCTTGCTTGATCGTTGCCGGATCACAAGGGAAGCTAGCAATCGGTTTGGAGTCGGCCATTCGCGCTTCGGTAACTCTTGACTGCTCGTCCTGTACGGGTGCCTGCGCACCGTCGGGAGGTTGGTTCAATGCGCTGGATCGATGCCGTTTTGGCCGAGTTTCGCCATGCGTGGCGGGTGGTGATCCGCCTGCTCAGATCTGCGCGGAATCAAAATGGAAGTAAAGCGGGCGTTGAACTTAACGGGCCGAAACGGCGTAAATTATGGTTGTTTACTTTTCTGCTGGTGCCCTCGGCCGGACTCGAACCGGCACTCCCTCACGGCAAACGGATTTTAAGTCTAGGGTCGAACGAATTGGGAAAATTCGTGATGCCTAATAGATCATGGAAAACAAACGTTTAGAGCGCTCAATCGCTGGCGACGATTCTCGAAAACTTGGCAAATATTGAAGTAGGTTGTGCCAAATTTGTGCCAAGAATTTCGACCAATGACGCTACGGCGCCGAGCCTTCCGCGGCGATCATTGCGACAGTGTTTCTGTGCCGCTGGACCACCGTCCTACGCGCCCGCTGCGGCGATCGAGCCCTACCCCTGGCACACTGGTAGCGGCCCAGGCTGAAACCCGCCAAACGGGCGGCCACACTGGGGCCGTGCGTGGCATGCGCGCTGCCACGCTCAGTCCCGCTCACCGTCGGCGGGCGCGTGGGGGGTGCCGCGGCCTTTGAGTGGCCGACCATAACCACCACCCCGTCCTAGGGTAAAGTACAATAAAGTTGGAGGACGATCCCGTGAGCGTTGACACCAGTTTGCTGCTCGAACACTTGAAGGCGATCCGCGCGGATACAGCCGGCATTCGCAGTGAATTGAAAGAAATAAAGTCCCGGCTCTCGACGGTGGAGATCGGCATCGGCGGGATCCGTGGCGACCTCGCGCATACGTATGCCGACTACGCTCGCCAGCAGGCGACGCTCGACGGCTTGGCCGAGCGCATCGAGCGAATCGAACGGCGCTTGGAACTCACCGAGGGCGAGTAAGGTATCGACCGGGCTGCACCCCTATATTTCAACAGTTCCCGCTATCACCGCATTCAGTGATTGCGAAAATTTACCGGCTTTTGAGTGGATGCTCCCAGCAACGGTTCCGTGAAGTTCAACTTCTTCCCGATTGATGATATCTCCGGCTACCGTTCCAAAAACCGCCGCATTCCCTCCTACCTCGACGACGAGGCCTGAGCAACACGTCCCGTACAACTGCAGCGAGCCAAGAATCAGAACCGCATCGCTCGTGCTTGGCTCAGTCTTTGTTTTAGCTGGTGCCCTCGCCCGGACTCGAACCGGGATGGATGTTATCCGACGGATTTTAAGTCCGTTGCGGCTACCAATTACGCCACGAGGGCTTGCGGCGCGGCATTTTAACATTTCGAGGCGCGCTTACAGCGAAAGGCGCTTGGCTGCCGGCAAGCACCAGATGTCGATCGGATTGCGGCGGCCGCGCAGCTCGAATTGCGGCAACTGCAGGAAGGGTGTCGCGCCCGCGGCGGTATCGGGTGCCGCCTTGTCGTTCTCGAGCGCGGCGGCAACCGTACATGAAAACAGCACCTCGCCGGCACGCGCCCTGCTGCACAACCGTGCGGCCACGTTCACGGTGTCGCCGACCAGCGTGGTTGATTTCTGCCGCGGCGGTCCGAGCGCCCACACCGCCACATTGCCAAGATGCAGTCCGATGCCGATTCCCGCCTGGATCGACAGCTCGTCGTGCCAGCGCTCCGCGATGGGCGCAAAGGACTGCAGCATCGCCTGACCGGCGGCGAGTGCGTGCCGGGCTCCGCCCGATTCATCATGCAAGCCGAATCCTGCCATGATGCCGTCGCCCACCATGTGAAATATCGTACCCTGGTGGGCGGCCGTGGCCGCCTCGAGAACGCGAAAGAATTCGTCCAATAGTGGCACGACGCGGTCAGCCGCAAGCTGCTCGGCAAGCGCGGTGTAGCCGCGCAAGTCGGCGAACAGCACCGTGGCGCTGGAGGTGCGCACTCCCGCCGTCTTTCTGACCCGCGTCACCACCAACGGAGACAGCGGCCGCGCGCGCCGCTCGCGTTGCGTGGAGGTGACCGTTTTCATGTGCATTGCTCCGGGTGCGTGGCCGCACAGTATGGGTGGTTTGCGCTTTGCCTGCCAGCCGCATTAAAAGGGGTAGTTGAGTCCGGTGAATGCGGCAACACCCTCGCTGCCGTAGCCGATATCGACATAGCCGACCACGAATGGCCGCGCGATGCCGCGAAATCCCACGCCGTAAACGCGATGCAGCTGGTCCAGCGGGTTGGTGCTGGTTCGCGCGAACACCCGGCCGACGTCGATGAATGGCGTCACTTCGACATCGACCATGGTGGACGTGGCGTCGAAGGACAGCACCTTGCGGCGCAGTTCCACGCTGCTGGAAAACGAATCGCGATCGTAGAATCGCCCTTCCCCGTAGCCGCGCAGCGGCTGCTCTCCACCGACCACGCTTTCGCCGCCGCCGATGTC
>Ga0116229_10002375_pt1 | contig 30392 bp, 14 predicted proteins | sample S1TSphgellanicum_3_FD_87313 | JGI IMG/M metagenome (GOLD analysis project Ga0116229, IMG submission 87313) | Host-associated microbial communities from peat moss isolated from Minnesota, USA - S1T2_Fc - Sphagnum magellanicum MG | ecosystem: Host-associated > Plants > Peat moss > Unclassified...
ACATATTCTATCATGTTTAGAACCTCATTGTGACCCTGAAAAGGTCAGGCTACATTTATGTCAGTTTTTGTTCTGTTTTGCACCACCACCTAATTTGTTGTGTCTATGTGGTGTTTGGAATATATGTAGGATTCAAAGATCCAATAGGATTTGGAGCTTAAATTTTATTTTTTTATCATTACATCTTTGCCTCTTGAATACAAAAAAAGTTTTGTAAAGCCCTAATTGGCACACCCATTAGGATTTAAATCAATCAAAATGGACCAAAAATGAAGAAAATACGGGGCTGGAACTAGAAAGGGGTCTAAGCTATTTTTGCAAAAGTTTTGAAACAAATTATCACTCATCCTTTCTTGTGTTTTTTTATAGTGCTCCATTACTTCTGACACTCAAAGAACATTTGTAGCCTTCTAGTTTGTGCGTGTCCAATGACACAAAAATTGCTCAAATAGGTTAAAACTTTAAGAAAATATTGAAAAGTGTTCGATGATGGGCAATTCTATCTTAATGCATCTTGTGAAGTGATTTGAATTTATCAATAATCACCGGTTTTAGTTTTTAATAATATTTCAGCATCTGAGACAGGGATTTTTATTTTATTTTTCCAATTTTATGAGGTTGAAAAATTGACAACATATGGAAAATTTAAAATAAAAGATTAAACACTATCTTTAGTTGAAATTGTACTGAAAAATAAGTGTGATAACAATGCAAAGAAATGAACGAAAAACAAGAAAAAAAACTCAATCAAAGAACCCAGAAAGGACACTGTGTAAAGTTTGGGATTTACTTATGTCAAACCATCATTTTTAGAGGGATATTGGATAATTGTCCTATCTTTTCTATCATCTTATATTAATTATAATTCATTATTTCAAATTATTATGTATCTTATATTATAATTAAATAAACTATTTGAATAAAATGTACCATTTTTTAAAAATAATTAATTTATAATTCTTATCCAACAACTAATATATTGCACCCTATATTTTACTCATATATTTTTTACTTTCTAAAAGAAAATTAGGGTCCCCACGGTCATAGAACCAGCAATTCCAGTTTTTAGAAAGCTAATGAAAGAATGGAATGTCGTTTGTTTGTTGGTGCTATTTTGTCGTGTGAACCAATAGTGGTAGAACCCTCCCCCCCCTCTCTCCCCGTCCATTGTTTGGTAATATGGATCTGACAGAAGACAAAATTTGTGTTCAATTGGACCAATGTTCTGGAATTGTTTACAAGAAGTTGTTCAAATATATGTTACTACTACATGTAACCCAAGTTGACCACCATGGTGCATTCCAAATTTCACAAATGAACCCCGCCTTTGCATAAATAAGTACCCCCAGTTTATAATCAGGGTATTAGCCCAGGCCAAAAAATGATGACGAATGGTTTTGGAAATAGAAATTTCATGCATCTAATGGGAAGACTCAGCATGCACTCAAAGTGCTTTGATTCTTTTTCTTTTTCTCTTTGTTCCCAACATGCACCCTTCAAGTTGCCAATGGGTTTCCATCAGGTTCTCAATATGTTCCCAATGTGTTCCCAATAGCACCTCGCTTTCATCCCCACATGTTTTGCCCAAAAGTCCTCCCCTTATATAGGCAAAAGGGGGAGGCATTCCATCTTTCCATAAATTTTTCTATTTTGGGGAGCCTCCATATTTCAACCTTTTTTTTTTTGCAATGGGCCAATCAAATTGGCTCATTGCAAAAAAACACAACTTGGATTTGTGAGGCACTCCCAACTAATTAATTTGAAACAGAATAAGTGGGTGTTCTTTGCAAGGGGTATTAGCCCACGCCAAAAATGGTGATGAACTCTTTTGGGAAGAGAAATTTCATGCAACCAATGGGAAGGCCCAAGCATGCATTCAAGGTCCCTTGCCTCTTTTCCTTTTAAGTTTTGGGGGGGAAGGGGATTGTTTTTCATTTTTCCCTAATTCCCAATGTGTTCCCAGTATGTTCCAGGTTCAAGTGCCCAATGGGTTCTCGATATGATCCCCAAGTTCCCAACATGTTCTGCATAGCACCTCACTTTTATCCCATATGCTTTGGCAAATGTTGTCCTCCTTTCAGCTAGGCCAAAGGGGATGAACTCAAAACAGAACCTTTTATTTTGGGGAGACTCCAAAGTTTCTTTATAACTATTGATGGGCCAATCAAATTGACTCATTGCAAACAAAAATTGAATTTGGGAGGCACTTCATCTAATGAATAAAAGAGGTGAAGCGAAAATGCAAGGTTCGCGCTTCGCACATCATCTACTTATCCTTGTCTTTTTGGGAAATTAACACATGCATGCAGGGGACATGAAACATCTTAGCGCAAAATTCAATCAGCTATGTCTTGCACAATTGTGCATTTCATGATTTAAATTATCACACTTGTTGGACTACATGTCTTGCAATTGTTGGTCACACCACACCTCCCCCTCCCCCAACCCACACAATTTGAGAGATAGGCCAAGTACTAAGTACCTACTAATAGTTTAATTGCATCCAAGGGTTGCTGTGACATTTTAGTTAATTTGACTTGTTGACAACATGGACATTTCTCAAACCATGTGGGTGTCACAATCATTCACAAATGGTGCACAATAACACCCACAAAGTTCATAGGAGGGTGTTTAGTGTCATGTCATGCAAATGGATGCAAAAATCCAATGCTTTGATCTTGAGACACAACAAAAGATATGTCAATAGAAAAATCATTATGTTATCAACAATTTTTTTTGCCTTGTTCTTGTGGTATGTTTTCATTAAACAAGAATCATGAAATCATCGTGTGTGTTATTTTATATCACATAGTCATTACACGGTCTCATGAATGGATTTTTTGGAAGATTTTTGTAGTAAAAGTAATATTCTTAACCGCCTAGAGAACTTTTTGTAAGTTCAAATCCTTCAGTTTATATTCAAGTACTTTTGAATTTGATATCCTTCAAGAATACAACCCGTGCCACTAGAGGTAGATTGCACTAGAATTGCATAAACAAAACACCATCTTGAATTAAAGAAATTGTAGTCCCAAAAATCTAGTACACAAAGAAGGTAACTAGCATTACAATAGTCTTGACAACATCTGATATTATGCACAACATGTTTCCTTCTCACACACAATAGACTTTTGAATATCAAACACAATCCACACTCAAGTTTTTACTCTCTTGACATGTTTTTGATTCCCTTCTAAGGTGGCCAATCGTTACCTTGATAAAAGGTAGCTACCATATAAAACATCCCCCTTGAATCTTTCTAGATCCTATTTCAATGTCTAAACTCCATCAAACTAATTCATCCAAACTCCATCCATTAATTCATCCTTCTAAAATATTAGCTAAATAAGTGGCAATAATCTCATAACAATGTAGGTAGTGATTTTTAGCCATTATAGCCTACCTACTATTAGCAATTCATAATTATTAATTGTCACAATTACCATTAGAAGATATTAATTTGATAAAATTTTAGAATAAAATATTTCAATTTATTTTCAATCATGAAGGTTTTTTTTAACTAGAGAAGATAAGTGGTTGGAAGTTGTATGACTAAAACAATGTGATCATCACAACTTGATGTTGTGTATATGATGGTAACATGAGAAGAGGTTTTGAGTGTGCATGTCATTTGCCCACATGTCATTTTTTCATGCTAGTTAAAATATCATGGAATCATCATTTCTAAAAAACTAGTGTGCCCAATAGTTTTTCACCTAACAAAAAATAACATGATCTATTTGTCTTGAACAAGTTGCAACAAAACAAAATGCACCTTAACATTTTTCAGTCCATTCAAACTAAAATTATATTTGAAACAAGTATTTTTGAACTTTAATGCCTTTAAAGAATATTTGTCAAGCCACTAGTTTAAGGCATGTAGAATCTTATTGAGACATCTTATCATAGTTTATACAATTTTGTCTTAATTTAAACTTTATGTCCAACTTGCACACATATTCAATGTATATATATGTAAAGTCAAGGCTTTCTTAACATTTATAATTCTCTAAATGCAAGGATAATGGTTATTGTGCATCGCTCATTAGTACCTAACATTATAAAAAATAGCAAAGTCATAAAACAAGATGGTTATGCCCAAGGGCTTTGTCCTCCTATGTTAAAATAGGTCAAATTTTTTTCTAACCTAATTAATGAACTCATAAGTATATTAGGCTATATAATAGGATTTATATAAAATAAAAAATCAATTTCTTTATCATACATAGGTAGAAGGTTTGAATTCATAAAAGAAAAAATATGTGTTCATGGTAGTCAAGCCAATAAGCCTTGGAAACCTACCTTGATTTGGAATGATTGCTCTAAACATTTGTCCAAACACAGTCAAGTTAAAAAGTGTACTTTGATGTACTAGTTCAATTTTTTAAAAGTAAGTTATTTATTTGCATAAAGATGTAGAGATGTTTTCAATCATGAATTGAGACAACATATTTAAAGGTTGTAACATGTCAGCATTGAAATCCCTTCAAATCACTAATGGAAAAAATGTTCATGATCCATTTATAAATTCATGTCGTATTTCATGAATACTTGTAATTTAAGAAAATGTGAACTAGTAAATTTTGTGTGGAAGCATTAAAAATAACAACAGGCTAACCAAATCCATTATATGTTTGTGTATCATGTAAAAGTGAATCTAACCATATGATTATCATATATCAAGAGTTTTCCACATCCATTAAAAACAACATAATTTTTTATGTCCTTGAGATTCTTATAAACATCAATCATGAAATGCTTGAAGGTTATGATCACCTTGAAAATCATGATCATGTTTTTTTTTTTAATTATGATTTTAAAATATAAATAAATCATTCAAAATTCGTAGGACATAATAAAATATTTCATTAAATACTATTAAGGTTGGTATTAAAAAAAATGTCATTTTCAGAAATTTAAAGTCTTTTAAAAATGCTTTTGGATTATTTTTATGCATTAGATTGATTTCAAGATTATCCATATATTCCCATAAAAGATTATGAATATTAATATTCAAGTAAATCCAAAAGACTCAACACCAACTTAAGGTAACACTTTAAGATTTGAAATATTAAATAGTGATTACAATTATTTTGATACATATTAGCATGTTTGGACATTCTACCAAAGTTTTGAGATATAATTTTTCTTTGGTTCAAGTGTCAAAAAAAGTTATATAATTTAATCAATGTTTGATTACATGTTTTAAATCAAATTTAAATCATTTCATTCAATTGAAAACCTTTTGATGGATTAATATTTATAGTTGTAGTTAATTAGATGGAAAATTGTTTGGCTAAACAATTGCAATGTTTGACACAAGTTTTGGATTTGTTGCAATTATTAGTTACTTTGAGATTTTACCCATATCCCTTTCTTGAGATGAGGATTTTTGATTTTTCAACAATAGGAACAAATGTTGTTCTCTTGGTCTTTTTCTTTTGTCCTATTAATATCATGACATTAGATCTATGGCAACTTATTCCAAAATGATTCTAGTCACTCCCAATTTCTCTTTCTCTTTAACCCATCTCTCCAAGTAATGGTGACCAACGATGGTAAGTGTTTACCCAATGAAGCTATTGCCAGGTCTTCCACCTTTGCATTATAAAACTATGATTTCATTTTGCAAATTTTGGGATAAACAAGTAACCCAATTCTTTAGTTCTTTCTCTATTGCTTACATGATTGCAATAAGTTTTTTTCACTATTACATCATCAAAAGGTCATGATCTTTGTTAAGACTCCCAATCTTGTTGCCTTTTGTTGCCCATCTATTTTTGGCAATCAAATATCGTGAGCGAAAAGTGTATTGATCATGATCATTAATTTTAAAATGCCAATTTGCAACTCCAATTTGCGACTAAAAAATTGTTGTAATCAACTTTGCAATTAATTACAATGCAAACATCCTTTAAATATATATTTAATGACTAGAATGTCTTAGAAAAAATATAATTTAGACTTGTTATAACATTGGAAATGTCCTAATTAGAATTCAAATTCAAACTAACATTTTGACCAATAAAATGTAACCAATATCTAACCATTAAAAAGAAAAATTAAACAATAACTAAATCAAACTAATCTATTAAATTTTGATTAACAATACGAGAAATAAATCTTAGCGAATGTTATACCCATAGTAGCAATGTCATATTTTACATTTTTAATACATGTATGGAATGCAACATGACCTATTATTACTACAATAATGTTAATAATGGCAACTAATTACCTAATGCCATCTAGAGGAATCGCAATTCAATTAGTTGGTGGAAACATTGTAATTCATGGAATTACCATAGAGAGTATGTAACAACATGTAATAGAGGATGTTGTAGTAGTACAACCTAAAAGGTAACCATGACTATAGAGATATATATGATTTTAAAACAATTGAATAGGGTTGAACGAATAGAAAATTGCCATTTGGCAATTGATTTTTTATTTATATTAATAAATTTTAATATGTCAAATTTCAAATTATTTTTTATATTAAAAAAAATTACATAATTAACATATGAACATTGACCATGTATATGTCAATTGTGGGGTTTGAACTTTGTCCAAAGTTAGAGACCAAGCTTTTTACCAAAAAAACATTTTGTTTCTTTAATACAAAGTGAGGTCAATTTTATTTGAAACATATTCCATTTTAAGTTGTATACAAATGTCAATTTTAAAATTCAATGTTTTATTGATATTTTGTCCAAATGAAAAATTTGAAACTTCATATTTAAATTTTTTTCACAAATGTATACATTTATTTTTATTTCTTAAAAAATGTAAATTCATTTAAACATATCCTCTTTGTGAATGTTGTTGCATAGTAACATTTCAATATTCCTTAATAAATGAAAACATTCAAATACATAATTTACATATTTTGAAACAAACTTTCATAATTAAAAAAAATATCAATATTAAAAAGTATAAATTATAATAAAATTATAATTCAAGTTATTATATCAGTTATTTTATTTTATATTGATTAAATATTAATTTAATTTAATGTTAATTAATGGTAAAACTTTTGCAAGTTATAAATATATTATTATTTTCTTATTTACAACATATTAATCAATGTTAAATATTTAGTTATTTGTGTAAAATTATTTTATTATATTTATACATGTAATTTATTAATTTTATATTATTATTTTAAATGAATAAATCAATGATTTAATTTGAATAATGCCATAAAACAAACCACAAGTGAGAAATGGCACCATGTGACCTACCCTAGGTTAAATAGGCTAGTTAGCTTAAGCAAGGCCACTTAATCTACTTAATATAGGCCATATAGGCTATTTAGCTACCTACATATGTTTACTTACCCACCTATGTACTTACTTAACCTACCAATTTACCTAACCTTCCTACCTACTTAATTTAAACTACATACCTAACCATTTATGTTAATTTACCCACCTACCTAATCTACTTACCTACCTAACTACATATTTACTTAACATACCTACTTACATTATAAGAAAAACATTAGTTTGCAACTATAATTTGTGATTATAAATAAGTTGTAATCAACACATATGATTAAAATTTTATTAATTACATACATGAAATCACATTCAACATCTAGCAAATGATGAATCACTATGATGTCAACCCATTTCACATGGATGATGTATATGATCAACATATATGGTTTCATTCGTTAACCATTTGTATGTAATTTACAATTAATCCCCATTTTTGCAACTAAAATATAACCCACTCACATATTGCCACTTAGTGTGATCAAAATTTGCCACTAGGCATAATGGAAATATGCCACATAACATTTTTTTTAATTAAAAATTCAATTTATGTAGGTAGGTATGTAGGTGAATGGATAGGTGGGTAAGTAGATAGGTAAATTTTTAGGCAAGTAGGTAATTACATTGGAATGTAGGGAAAGGTAGGTAAGTAGATTTTCTAATTTAATTTTTTGTTTAGCCTTTAGAGTCAAGTCTTTTCATTAGCTTATCATGAATTGCATGTTCTTTTTTATGTTGTTTGTGTGTTTCCAATTTTTCAAGTGCATGTCCTTATATAGTTTACAAGATTGAAATGAAGGACAAAAAAAATGTTGAAAAGAATGGTAACTAGTTGTAAAACTCACAAAACATAATTGCAAATGACAATTAATCACAAATTGAATGGTTGCATAATACAAGATTTTTCCTACTTACATGACTACCTACCTACCCCAACTACCTACTTACCTACCTACCTAGCCTAGCCTACTTGCTTGTTTAGATTGAATTGCTTACATACCTACTTGCCCACCTACACACCTACTTAATATACCTATTTATTTAACCTAAACTACCTACCTATGTTTACCTACCCACTTAGCTAGGTTACCTACTTATTTGCTCGCATACCTATTTAGCCTACCTACATACCTATGTATTTATTTAAGGGTGAAAACACAATCAAATATAAACTAAAATTATTCCAAGAAATTGTAATCATATTTTCACACAAATGAAAAAATGTAAAGTCAAAACATTTTCAATCATTGTCAAGCCATCATGATGTTAAATATTGAGTTTATAGTATGTTGTATACAAAGTTTGAAAAACTTTAATGAACTAAAAAAAAGTGAAAAGTATTTTTGAAATTGACTAATGCAATTGTGTTCAAAAAAAATTTTACATTAAAAGGTTTGATATATTATTATTTTTATTTTGGAAGTTGAAAGTGCATAAATAAAATTTAAGTGGCATTAGGGTCCAACCATGCTATTAAGAACCACACCTTCCCCATTAGACCATTGTTTTATTCTTAAAATAGTTTTAGAATCTTTTTAATACATCTTTCAAAAAAACATTAAAAATCTTTAAAGTTTTCTTAATACTAGTATGTTAAGGTATATATTTTTTAAATCCCAAAATATGTGATTAAAATTTATTTCCAAATTATGCTTTTAGTGCCAAAACTATTTTTAAACGACTTTTAAAGAGTGGTTATGATTACTTTTGGTACATGTTAGTATGACTACACCCATTAACCAAAAACCAAAAAAATCAACATTTCATTTACTTATTTGTTTATTTTGTTTGTTTAAACAACCTGCAAAATAATAAAAATCTATTTGCATATTATATATATAACATGTGAATCTTCAATATCATTGACATAAATTCAAAAAACATGTTCATATTGATCATTGAAATAAATAATATACCTAAATTTGATATGTTAACACTTAATTTATGGTTACTTTACATTTTTCTTGATAAAGATCATGAAATGTGTATTTGATTGTGCTTTCACCCTCAACTTTAGGTAGTTAGGTAGGTAATAACTAAATATAGGGCCTATTTACATGACCAACGTTAAATAGGTCGCTAATAAGGCTATAAGGTAGGGTAGGCAAGCTAGGTTGCATATATATACCTACCTATATATATTATTTTACTTAAGCTTAGGTTAAGTTAAGTAGTTTGGGTAATAGGTAGTAGGAAATTTAGTAAATAGGTAGGTTACCTTTGTATGTGACAAAGGATGTGAAATAATGTTATAATGTTTCCTTGTCATGAAATTTATTTCATATTCTTTTGTTAATTCAAATTTTCCTTGTAGTTTATTTTTTAATACATTATGTTACATTTAGTTTATAGATGAAGACTTTTCATTTATTTATTGGTTAAATATTGGTTATAATTTTACTTGTTAGACATTTGAATTTTTAATTATTTATGCTTAGAAAATATACATAGGAAAACAAACCAAAGGATATATAGAATGATGATGAAGATAATGACTTAATTCTTTTAATGTGAAGAAGAATTTTTTTCGAATAAAATAGTTTTTTTTCCAAAATAAAAATACTTTGAGTTTCATTGAAGTTATTTTTGAATTTTTTAAAAAATTTAGATTTTCTTTCTATTTTCAATACTAAATTAGATTGAATAAGATTATAAGATAATAATAACAAGCACAAAATAAGAAACATAATTATTTGAGACTATTTCAATCAACATAAAGGAGGATTGAATCTGAATCAACAAGAAGAATAGTGAAATAAAATAATCTATTTTCACTTTTGTCAACTACTTCAAATATTCAACTATATGACTAGATGAAATAATAATTTACACATAATACATGCCTTATAAATATTCAAAGTACAAATATCACTTGGAATGAACCAATAAAAAAGGCTTGTGACCAACAAATTAAATATGATCCTACTTACCTATGTGTACCTATTAAGCTAGTATAAACTTACCTACATATCTACCTAAGCTTTTAGCTTAGGCTTCTAAGTTACCTAGTCCTAAATTAATAAATAGGTTTAGCTAGATTGTCCATGCAACTTTACTATGGTTAAACATGTGTTTGATTATATTTTTAGTTGCAATATTAAAAGTTATTGTTTAAGTATTTTTAATTACATAGTCATAAACTTCATATGATGAATGACATTAATTATTATGACCACAAATATATTAATGGAAAAAACCACAAGTTTCATTTAACTACCAAGTTATGGAGTAGTAATGCCATATATGACTACAAACATAATCATATGTGAAGTAATATATAACACATATTAGCGTATTGACATTATTATGAAATTCATTTTGTTACACCTTTCAAAGTTCCTTTGAATTACATGTTCAATCACAATTGGTGTATCTACCACCCTTAATTCTAGAATTTTTTCCTCTTTGTCCTTTAATTTATTCTTTCTTTTTCCACAACCTTTAATTGCAAGATTTTAAAATATTCACAATTAGATTTCACAATGGGAGATTACAAATAGTCCACTAAAAGTTCCTTGCCCCTAATTTTCCTTGTAGGCAAACACAACAATGTAAGCAAGTTGGCAAGACAATTCTTGAGTTGTGTTTACCTTGTTCTAGGATTTTTGCAAGTGCTTTGAATTCTTTTGTCCAAATCAACCAATAATTCATCAACTTCCTACAATCCTTATATGGTAACATGACTTTTAATTGACATTTCCATGTACGTCGTATGTTTACTAAAGTGTAGGAATGTAATCAAAATCCTTTACATTTGCTACAAAATTTGTTCCTATAATATTCATGAGAGATGTGGTAATAGACTCTCCCCCCCATTTGGGATTCCCATTAGCTTCATCATCAAATCATACGCTTTGTTGTATACGTTTCTCTAGACAATATTTTGTCATTCATTGCACTAAGGTTTAGAATCTAGATTCTTATAGCCCTAAATCAATATTTGATATTTTATTTTGGGAAATGTTTGGTTTAATGCTTTGTCTATCCACCTAGCTAATGTGATATTTTTTGGTTTGTGTAATCATTTATCACCATTGCCTTATCCTTTGAACCTTTATAAATCATGTTGTGATCAAAGGCTTGAAAACATGACACATCTAGGGGTTGTAGTGCATATGATGTATGGTTTGGAGATGTAATCATGTCAAACCCAAATTGACGTGCAAGTTTTATTGCCTCTAAAATAATAAATGATCCATTCCCATCTAGAAATAAAAGATGTAGAGAAGTTTGTTTGAGAAATTCCATTTAAGGTACATTTTTTTTGAAAAAGTTTATAAATTCTTTGATCAAAAAATTGTCATCCAAGACTTCTTTTGCATTTCCATGCATGTCCCTAACTTGCATAATTTGATGTAATTATCTTGCAAATTCTCAACCTTGAAAATGAATTTTTCTATATTGATTACATAATTCATAATTAGTTGTTCCTTGGATTTGGGGATGACATTGTAAACTTCTTGTGAACCTTGCTTAACTAAAATACGAGCTTGGATTCATGCCATGTCCAAATTCCATATATGTGATTTGTATTATAACTTTGTTAAGTTTGGAATGTTTACAAGTTTTGATAGAAGACTGGGATTCAACCTTGTGCTCTAAAGATTTATAATCCTCCAAAAGTTGAATGCACAAATTTGGATGTTTATGTTTAAATAAGTACCAACATAAAATTTTTAAGGAAACCATTTTGAACTGGCGTGTGTTGGGTTTGAATGAGTTTTGCCACCTTGAACTTAAGTTGTTGCAATGTTGTAGACAATCTACATTTGCTCATATTTAAAGTGCATACAACAATAACAACATCCTTTTCCTTTATTCGAACACTTGGCATGTTAACTTAATCTTGCTATTCATGAGATGGTCAAACAATGATCTCAGTGGTATGTTCCAAATTCCAATGTTTATTGCCCTCCTCATGGATGTTAGCCCTTTTCCCACTCCATCCCATGTGGTTTTTTTTAATTGATAATTTGTCCATTTACCTTTCACATATGCAACAAGTTCTTTTCATATTGCTCTTTTTTATTCTTATATTCTAGTGAGTGCAAGTTGAAGCAATGCATTATCCTTCTCCATGCTTGGTTGATCTAACATGTTACTCTTCTTATGAGGCATGTATTGAACATCATCTTGCTATTGCTTCTCTTGGCCCTAGTTTCCAAAGATGACCAATGTTGTGAAGGTATCTAGTTTACAATGTTAAAATGAAAGGGTCAAGGTTGAATTCTTATGACTTGGACTTGAATTCACACCCTTTTTGTGAACACAAGTTCACCAAAATGTGGAACTAGTCTTTTCCTAAATTTGGACCCAAAATTGAAACCATGAAATAACACTTTTGAAAAGAGGGGTAAATTTTTAAATAAACAACTTAATTTTTAAGAAAAATTTGACAAGGTTCAACAACAAAGTTAAATATTAATTTTTATTGGTCATTGAATTATGTACCTATATATAACCCAATTTAATTCATTATAAAATTTTGTACCTATGACTATTTATCATAGGGGGATGTGTAATGTGTACATGGAATTAGACATGGTTTTTGAATTAGGCATAAAGATTTTTGAATTTGAAAAAATGTGCCAAAGTCAATTCATAGGGTTTCAAAATGGGAAGAACCAAGCTCAAGCCCACACTTGAATAACCTTTAATCTTTTTTTGAAAAAATCAAATTGGGATTGGAAGTTCTTTTTAAAATGAAAAACCATACAACATTAGTGTGCACTTAGGGCCCACAAAAGGTATCCCCTTGTCATTTTTGTTATTAGACCTTGAACAAAAGACATAAATTAAGTCAAGAATTGATTAAATAACATGATATTTTGTCATTACGATAATATAAGTGTAATCAAGCAAATATGCAAAGTCTTCCCACTCCAAATTTGGTTATGTTGTCATGGTGCAAGTCATGGGTGTGAATTTCAAGTTACAAGAGATTGGAACATGTTGAAATATGCAATAACCAATTCTCTTGCATTCTTTCCTTCTAGTGGGACTACAAATTTAGTGATAGTGTAAGAACTAAGTGGACTTTTCCTTGCAAACTTTGTCTACTTAAAAAAATTTGCACTCATTACATTGCTCATTTACTTTCACATCTATTGTCAACTCTTTTGTTGTTAGTTTTAGCATAGTTGCACCATTTGTTAAAATCTTTAAACAATTTTGGAATTTACATAGCACATTTGTTTGTAGGTTGGACACAATTATTCCTAATTGAAAGGATTAAATGACATTATAAATAGTTGAATTGAGTCATTCTAGAACTAAAATTATGATACTATTGTTTTGGTGGAATATTGTGCTTGAGAAGCATAGGGATTTCTTTGGTAATCCTTAGGTTGTTCATAAATTGCAATATCTCAAGTTCATAATGTGTTTTTTTATTCTTAGGTTGGATTGCTAGAAGGTGCATAAATGCACATTCCACCCAAAAATCTGATTTTGCAAGTTAATTAAATGTTAAAACCAGAAGATTCAATATAGGAAAATTAGTACATGACATTTTGTACAAGAAAATCACTACCAAACTTTTGTTATTGATTTTTCGACTATAATTGATTTTCTTATGTTACCAACTTTACTACGATAACAAGTTTTTTATTTTTAATACCAAAACTTTAGTGATCAAACTTGTAATTAGAACTAGTAGATCTATTGATAAAATTTAATTTTGTACATTTTGTAAGGATTTTAGGCATTCACTGTCCTTAAGGGGGATTTTTGATGCTTGCTTTGATATTTAGTTGTGGGCTTGATTATGAATCATGGAGTTTTTTTTTGTGACATTCTATGTTGGAAGGAATATAAGTTTTGTACGTTTTCTTGAAGTTATTATATTTTCCACTACAATATTATAGTTTCATTTCATTTTGAAGTTGTATTTCTTTAGTAATTTTCAAGTGTGAAACACATTTATTTTGAAAAAATGGTGTATGTCACACCCATGACCAAACACAATTACAATACCATTCTTAGAATTGGGTAAAATGCCAAAGACAATTTCTATCACCTATTGTTTGGTTATAGGGTGTGTTTTGACCAATCATAGGTGCATTAGACCAAAAAATGAATTTTATGATTAGGACAACATAATCATTCCATGCAAATACAACTACATGATTATGTAATCAACTCGTACTTCACTTTTACCATAATCACTTCCATGGTAGTAGTCGTAAACCACAAAAATGATTATGGTAAAATGATCACAATAATGAAGGAAAAATCCAAGATGCATACCTAAATGTTAAATCTACACTATTTTGTGAATATTGTTGGCACAAGTAGACAAAATGTCTTTTGTAACTTGTCTTACACAACTAACTGTTTTATAAAATTAAAAATGTCATATGTGATCATTTTTTAGGTGCATACAACACATTTAGCTGCATAAAACAAGTTGTAAAAGACAAATTTTCTTTTAGTGTGGGTTTTCCAACTAGTGATTGATGCCACATGACAATCTACACTACATAGGGCAACATAAGCTAGGCTAGGTAACCTAACTTAGTTAAATTAATGAAGTTAGGTTAAAACCTTAACCTTGAACTTAGGTAAATTAGGCTAGGTTAGGTAGGCTAGCTTGTGGTTAGCTAAGCATGTGTAAGTAGGTTGCAAGTGTGAGGACTTGAACCCTGATTAATTTCCACGTTGGAAGTTCAAGTCCTTAATAATTGCACCAATTTTTGTCATCACATTATTATGAATATTTCCTCATATCCTACCTAGGTAGCCTAACCTACTCACCTTAGTTGCTTAGTTATTATAGGCTATTCTATGCTATTTAAGGCTAATTTCATGTCACTTTAAATTACACCCTAAGATATTCTAATATATTATAAACTATTTTACCCTACAATATTCAAAAATAAAAGGCTATTTTAATAGGTTATTTTACCCTAAGTTATTTTAGGTTAAGCAATTATAACCTAAGCTATTTTAGATTATTTTACCATGGGTTATTTCAAGTTATTGTAGGTTATTCTACCTTAGGCAATTTTAGGCAATTTTACCCTAGGTTACTTTAGGTTATTATAGGCTATTGTTTTAAGGAATAGGTAGGCAACATAAGGATTGGACATGTAGGCAAAATGGGACCAAATAGGTAGGTAGGTTAATATTGGACATGTAAGCAATTTGATAACTGGTTCATATTGCCTAACAAGAAGTAGTTTTTTATTTCTTGTTGTTCCAAATAGGATTCTAGAAGGAAATGGGGCAACATTTGCCCTCTCCCTTGTTTTGGTTGTGTATCATTTTTCTTTGCAAGTTTGGAGGTTTTGAGAGCATTGAATATGTTTAATAGAACATGTAGAAGTTAGTATAATAAATTAAAAGGGACAAAGGTTTGCATAACAAAATCTAATTAATACCTAAATAGAAGACATGTTAGGACTAATAGTGAAAATGTTGTTATTGAATTTGAAAATTAATAACTTATACATCATTTTGAAAAATGTTTTCTATGTGTTTTTTTTGTATAGAACTAGGATTTATTGTTTATTAGCAAATATTTTAGCCTATTTTACATTAAACTATTCCAAATATTATAGGTTATTATACCCTAATGTATTATTGATTACTCTACTCTAGGTTATTTTACCTTAAGCTATTATAAGTTATTTTAGTATAGGTTATCCTAGCCTATTTTAGGCTACCTATGTTTTATTTATTCTAAATTACAATACATTCAACTATCCTTGGATACTAAGGTGTAAATTTTTCAAGGTGACTACAAAATACTATCCCAAGTAGCTTTTTATAGTTTTTAAAAAGGGAAATATTTCATATATAGATTTTTAAATGAAAATAAAATCATTTTGAATGAGAGATAATCTTGGGGGTAAGTTTCCTTGGGTGGTAGCACTAGGATCATCACACCTTGATTTTCCTAGACTCATTGAACTTTGAAAAATCATAGGAAACACTTAAATAAATATTTTCATAAATTTTTTAATGAATAAATCTATTAGGTTCCGTAGATTTTGAAACTTCAATAATATCAAAACTATTGTGTATTTTGATGTTTTTAATCATTGCATTTAGAAAAAAAAATAGGAATGTAGCATTGGTTCCTTTCCTTGAACTTTTTGGTCAAGAACACAAATTTGAAACATAATTTGGGAATTTTCTTGGGAATTTTTTTTCTAAGGTAATTTTTAATTAATTATATTTTAAGGTTTTTATTAGGCACATAATTGAATAAATATAATTTAACTATGAATTTCCAAAGTTAAGGTTATTATTTTTTGAAGGGGCCATTTTAATTAAGAATACATTTTAAAAATAATTTCTATTTTTCTATTCCAAAACAAACTTCAAGCCATATATTATTGCATGTAATTGATAAACATGAAAAAATAATAATTTATAATTGTGAAAACATTTAAAGTAAAGGACTCAAGAAAATGATTTAGTTGTTTTTGGTTATTTAACCATTCCTTGAGGTGGTTCCTAGTGATACCACCCAAGGATACTTTCGCCTTCATAAGCATAACAAATATTTCATAATTCCAAAAGGTGGAATTTGTGCAATTAGTGGAACATGGTATGATATGGGTGTTACATTTTGTCTCACACAACACATCATCTTGTCCACACATGAAAATACCATGTTACATCCACCATTTTGTGCAACAAATTATGGCATTGATAGTTTCCTATACAGATGGCTAAATATGTGTAAATTGGCCCTATTAGGATTGTAGACAACTGATTATGATGTTTGCATATGGACTTAATTTTTAAATTGTCCACATCACAAAATATCATTTTTTTGGGGGTTTGATTTGGTTATGGATGTGTTCATAATTGTGTGTATTAAGGCCTTATAAAGTTTTTGGTAAAACATACACACACACGTGTATATATATATATAATGTCTATTGTTATGTATTGAAATAAGTATCCATTTTTCGATCCAACATGGTATTTAAAAAATACAAAAACCATTAACAATATGTTATTATTTTTTGGACACCCTGAAAAACCAACACCTACTAACAACATATGCTAGAATAACCTAGAATAGTGTAGGGTAAAAGTAGCTACTAATAGGCTACTTAGAACAAAGTTTTTAAAAAACAACTAGTCCATAATTACTAGTCATGGGATTAATTGTTTATTCACAATTATGACATTAGTTGTAAAAATGGCATAGTTGCATGCTCAATAAAACTACATGACTAGGTTTGAAACATAGTTGCAAAAGTGTCGAGTAATAAAATGATGTTTTTGGTGTAGTAGTATTATATGTTATTTGGTCATTGACGTATCTATGAACTATTCAAACATTTGGTCATAGGGTGTGTTTGGTGAAGGCCCTAACATATGGCCAAAAGGTATGGATTTGAATTAACTTTGATTAATAATTTCCAAACTAAATAATAGATCCATAACTAATCCTTTCACAAATGTTAAGCAAAGAAGTGAAAAATTAAGCTTAAAGGATTTACCAATTTCAAACATTGGTTATCATGTGATCAAAATGAAATCCTTGATGTTTATATTCACTCTTATTTTTTAACTCAACCTTGAAACACATATCAACTTATGTCAAAAAAAATTGTATTACAAGGGCATTGATAGAATGTGTTTTCATGAACCATGAAGGTTGCATCCAATGTGGGGCTAACCAACATAAGGCTTTATCATCTTCTCAAGACACAATATGATCATAAACATGCACTATGATGCATACAAATATTTTAAAGATTCTTGTGAAATTTAATTTTAAAATATTAATGGTAACCTCAAATTAATCACAAAGTAATAATGATTATAACAACTAATTATTATGTAAGAAGCTAGAATATGCAATGCTTAGATGAAATACATTTTGATTAGTGATATGATATTTTGCAATAACTTGCAATGTTCATTATGTTAAAAATAGTTGTTGTATTCACATCTTGGGCACATTTAGAATCGGTTAGACTTATGTCAAATGACATTCAATAATCTACAATATTTATATTTAAAACATGCACATTTTGCTGAAACAAACTCAAAAATTAATTTGAAAATAAATATCATTTTAAAACAACTCATTGTGAAACATAGTTATATATATTGCTTTTGCAAAACACCCAATCAAAAAACATTACAATAAAAAGTGTGCTTTTCAAGGAGATGAAATTACTTGAATTTATTGACATCCAAAATCACTATTTAATAAAAAATGGAAATGCAAAACCCAAGTTGATTCACCTAGTCGAAGAGGATTCATTTAGTTGTAATATCTATTTAATAGTCCAAAAGCCATATGTTTAAAATACATTACATGTAATTTATAATAACATTGTATTGTTTGAAAATAATTGTCAATTCATTACATTATACAACATTTTCACTTTAAAAAAGAAGAAGTTTGAGGTCACATTTAAAGAAAACACCAATCAATATTAATTGAATATATAATGTTTAAGCTCTATAAGTTATGAGTTTGGTTTAAGAATAAATTGTTCCATTTTTATTTTTTCATATGATAAAAACATTAAAAATTAAATTATGAAAAATATTCATTTTTCACTTAAATTTCCTTGTAAATAATATAAGTTGCAACAATGTGTCAAATTTGCAATTTGCCACATTGTTGCAATATATATATATATATTTTACACTAACATATTCCATACATATCTAAGGTGATGGATGAATAATATATCCATACTACATGAAAATGTAAATTCCTTACCATTATTAAAATATTTAATAGGTTTTATGAAATTGTTTTTATACAAGGTCATTTTCCATTTGTTGAAACATACATGATTTGTGATAGATGTACCAAATATCTTTTTTAATATTGGTAATCTATATTTACATGGATAACTAGAACATTTTGGTCACAAAATGACATAATTATAAATTCTTGGTACAATAAATTTCATCAATTCAATTAGCCATTGAAACAACCAAGTGGATACCTAATGTACAAACGTGGAAAAAAGGTGTGGCATTTGAAAGGAGACAGTAATTTTGTGAGGTTCATCAATAATCATTGCATCAACTTTAATTGAAAAATTAAGGTTTTTTCCCCAAAAATGATGTAGAATGATTTTTTATAAATTGGAATTCATGTTTGCTAGTAATATCTACACAACCTTTATATTGAAGTTCAATTATAAATTAACCCCATAATCTATTTTTTAAATGTTCATTGTGAAATAACAATATTCAAAGGGCTTGGTGAGAGAATTGTGTGCATATGCCACCATTGTAAATGTGTCATATTTTGTGTGTAATCTTTATATTTTCATTGTGTTTTAGGTCAATCACACATCCCAAAACAATTGGAAATACTATATTTGTGGTGGGTTCCATTAAGATTTGTTTAATCTAAGATTGGCATCATAATTTCAAGCTTGTGAAAACAAAACTTTGTAGTGGAATTGTCACATTGGTTTTATTTCTAGAAATAGAACTTTTGTCCATTCTTATTGAATATTTCAAACTTTTAAAATGTTGCACATTGGCTTGTTAATTCTTCTAAAAACATTTTTAGTTAAAATCATGATGGATAAATGCTTTAAAAATTTCAACATTTGTTGGGTGTATTCTTGGTTTTTTGAGATGAATGCTAATATTTTGTGGTGGAAAAAACCTTGGAAGATGGTGAAACTATTTTTATTGGAATTTTAAATATAATTTGCATGATTTGGCATAAAGAAATTTGATAATTTACATGTTGTGGTTTTGGGCAATATAATTTTTTAAAAAAAATTCAAACCTATCTATGCAAGAGTGTGGAAGTATTTCACCATTAGATCTGGCCCAACTTTAGATGTATTGTCTACATAACCATACTTTAGGCCAAAGGCCACATTTGATTACATTGTGTCATGGGCGATGGGCGAAGATGGGGCAAGTTATGAGGGTGGAAGGGAGAGGTGGAACAAAGGAGTTAGATGATGCGATTTGCATAAAAAACCCCCAAAATAGGGATGTTGAATAATATAATAGAAGAGACTTAAATAGTACAACAAAAATAACCTCATGAAATGTTAGATTATTATTTTTTAAATCAAATAATTTGACATGTACATTTGCATGCAAAAAAAGAAAGAAAAAAAGAAAAAAGGGTTGCAAAGCTGAGGAACAAGGAACTCACATGAACTTGCATAATTCACAAAGATTAAAACTAGAATTAAGAAAATAAAATTAAAAAGAAATAAGTACATTTTAAAATAATGCATTTAAAGAAAATGAATACATTACCCTAAGGTCGGTTTCACGACTAAATAATCCTTAAAATAGCGAAACGAAATTTTGTGAAAATATGAAGTTGACATGTTGAAAATCTTTGTAATTATCACAGACTACACTCTGAATAATTTCACTACTCATATCACAATATTATAATAGGTGATGAAAATAATTATAATTTCAAAAAAAAATAAAAATCATTTTTTGAAAATGAATAATTATTCGTTTTGTCAATGTGGAAACTGACCCTAGGCTATGGTAGGTTTAACAGCATATGAACAAGCCAACAAACTTGGGATAACTTAAGAAGTGAAGAAAGGAAAAGAGCTGACTAGAAATAATGTTACCAAAACCCTAAAAAAAACAAGCAAACAAAACAATAAAAGAGTAACTAGTAAACAACAAGAAAGGCTTTGGTTAGAAGAGGGGTCCATTGTAAAGACCAAACAATAAAAATCCATTTATCAATCATTTAGTTAGGATACCTACCTCAACTATAGTTAAAATTATCTTGCTAACCCAAACCAAGGTGGAGCCCAACTTGGATTCAGTTGGGGCTTCATCCACAACAAAATCAATCCCAATGGGAAGTTCCATCCATTGGTAGGTAGGTGTTGTTTTGGAACTTCCTTGCACATATCACTCGAAAAGGGGGCAAGGTAGGTGAAAGGATTGCGTACCTAGCCCTCAAAGGGAGGAAGGTAGGTGCAAGGATTGTGTCAAACAATCATGGTCATAAAACATCTTCTAAGACAAAGGCTTCGATCGAGTTGTTGGGCTTTTCCAACTTCCAAAGGGGGTACAATCAAGCAAGTTACATGTTGTTGTCATGGGCCAACAACCCATGTAAATGCAACAAAATAATTAACAAATGTGTGTGTTGGGTGCAAAGTAATGGTCAAAGAAAACCCTCCCCCCACCCCCATCAAGCCTATTAAACCCTTGAGTTCTGGTTGAGTCATCACTTGGTCTTGTTGCACAAGCCCTCTATTTTTGTGGTGGGATCAAAATCAGAGAATAGCTTCTATTGGCCAACTTTGTAAGGACCCAACTATAGTCTCATAGTTTTAGGACCTATATTACGGTCTCCTCATTCAATGTTGTGTAGTGTAAGGACTAAGGACCAATATTAAGGACCCACCACCCCTCTAGTTTGTTGTTTTTGGTCTGGCTTTTGAAAATCTATAGGTCTATGATGTTTCTAGAAGAATCTAATGGTTTGTTGTAGTTGGCTCCTGCTCTTGTAAATGTGTACCTAGTTTCAGGTAAAAGGTTTATGATGTTTCCGGATTCTTCTAGAAGGATTTTTTTAATAAAAAAATCCTTGGAATGGAAATGATAGTGTGGATTAGAATTTTAGACCAATATTGAAAATATGAAAAGAATTGGGGAAAAAGGAAGAAGAAGAAGTTGTTGTTGAGTTTGAATCTTTCTTGCAAATTAAAAAAGATAATATATTGATTTTTGTGTTTGCAAAAGGGATGTTATCACATTGGAAAAAGAAAATTAAAGGTGGGCTATGCCAATAGCCTCATTGGACGTATCTATTTGATGTTATATATCTGATGATCCCATCAAATTTTGTTGATCCCATCATCATTGTTGTTGTGATGATGCAAATTTGCCAAACTTCATCTTGAGAGAAGACTATAGCAAAGAAGCAGACAAAAAAGAGATTTGTGTTCTAGGGTTTGTCATATAGTCACCCCTTTTGAAAGGCACATGAATTTCCCATATTTCTCCACTCAAACTTTTGCCACCCTTTCTTGAAAGGCACATGAATTTCCCATATTTCTCCACTCAAACTTTTGCCACCCTTTTTTGAAAGGCACATGAATTTCCCATATTTCTCCACTCAAACTTTTGCCACCCTTTCTTGAAAGGCACATGAATTTCCCATATTTCTCCACTCAAACTTTTGCCTCTTTTTTAAAATTTTCCCACTTTTTCTTTTGCACTTAATGTGTGAACATTAGTAGGTAGTCCACTCCACCTTTTGCCTTTTTTCTTTTCTTTTCTTTTAAAATTAAAATTAAAATTTTTAATAAAAAAAATTGACTTTTTCTTTTGCACCCCCCAATTACGTTATGTGCCCATGAACATGCAACTCCTTGGGTACTCCATTTCAATTGTCCTTTCAATTATCCCCTTAAGTCCCAATTCAATTTTCCTCCTTTGTGGTATGTAGATTGTAGTCTACCAGTAGTAGTGAACTCCAGGTGTGGGTGGGTTTTTTAAAAAGAAATCTTCTAACAAGACTTGGGTCCTCTTTATTTGTTCCTTTCTTTTTCCCCTTTTGTTGGGTGTTTCGTATTATGGACTTTTGCCAGGGTTTTCATCAATCTTTTCTTCATCTAGTTTCTTTCTTTCTTCTTTGCTGTGGGGCCTGTGAACACACACCATTCTTTCATAATACTCCATTCCAGTTTGACCATTGGCTAGAAAAATGCATTTCTTCTGCCTCTACTGGATATGAACCCAAACTTTTTGTATATAAAACATACACAAGAGTTACAATGTGTTTTGGGTGATTGTTTGATGCATTCCTCTTCCACTACAAGTGTGTGTTTTGTGTTAGAGGGAGGAGTCTCTTCAGAGACATTTGATGCAATTTTTTTTGTGTTTAAAGGGTTGGGAATTGTGAGTAGTTGCTGGGTGGCCACTCAAGACAAGCTATTGAGCTCATGGAGCAGGAGGTGAAATTTGTGAAGCTGCAAGATGGCAGACGGGTGGCTTATAGGGAGCAAGGAGTGACTTGGCCTGAGGTCGGACGGAGAAGCTTGCTGGTAATACATGGAATTGCCTCGTCCCGTCTGGCTTCCATGCCTGGTATTGGATCTGTTTAATTCACATCCCTCTCCTTCATCAAGCCAATTTTCAAGAGAGGGGAGTGGGGGGCGAGTCAGAGGGGTTGTTGTCAATGTGTTGTTCATTGACAACACAATGACAAATAACACATTGACAATGAATTGCTCTCCTTAGTGAATTGGTGGTTTGAAAATTAGGCTACTGGGGAGAGGAAGGGGGGGAGATTGAGACTTTGGTTTTGAAAGTTCTCATTGAATCCATTGACACATTACAACCACCTCAATTTGCATCTACTTTAATGCGAAAGGAATTTGGAAGTGATCCTTTTTTCAGATTTTGGCTTTTGTTGACACAATTTGTTTCAGCTTCCTTTTGTATTCAAATTCATCCAAATTGGACAAGATTTCTTGAGGATTGAATAATGGGAGAGCGTTGTATTGTATGTATGTAGGGGTGTCGGAGGAGTTGTTGAAGGAGTTGAATGTCAGGTTGGTGGCAATAGACCGACCTGGTTATGGTGAAAGCGATAAACACCCACAACAAACATATGCAACATTTGCAAAAGACATCAATGAACTAGCTGATCTTTTGGAGCTAGGAGAAAAAATATGGCTACTAGGATACTCTTGTGGGGGTGCATATTGTTGGGGAGCTGCATATTATATCCCTGATCGCATTGCAGGAATTGCAATGTGGGCGCCTGTTGGCAATTATTGGTGGAAGGTAATTCAATTTTAACTCACAGTTTTGGTGCTCAATTTCAATCAATCACCAGATTTCAAAATTTATAGTTCATGCTCTGGACAACATCATGTGCTACACAGATGAAGGTGTGTAAGAATTGGTGTCTTCTCTCACTGCAACCATGCAAACTAATTGCTCGAGTTCTTTGGTCACATGTATGGGTTAGGGCATATCTGAAGCTGATAGAAGCATTGTGTTTGGATCAACTCTTAACAAATATTCAAGGAGGGACCTATCCATTGTCAGAAGGTTGCCGCAATGGGTTCTACGTTTTTATGCACGATATGTGTTTCTTCCCACAATTGGACTGAAACATGTGGAAGCATCATATTGCAAACTCTCGCCATCAGACATTCGCCACTTACAGAATCCTATAGCATTGGACAGTTTAGTAAGGTATTACATTACATCATTTTCTCAAAGGAAAAATTTGTAGAAGGGTCTTCCTAAAGTACAAATCATTTGTAAAGGCTATCCACATGATCTAGAGGTGCGAGATAATTAGATTACTCCACTCAAGCTTGGGTTGTTCACAAGATAATCAACCAACTAACTAATAGAAGATTTAAACACCATCTTATGATAAGGTGCAATATGATGTTAATTAAAATTGACAATTGTATATTGTCATGCAGGGACAACATTGAATCTGCAAAGCAAAAATACTTTGGTTTTGGTGATGATCTTTATCTTATGTCTCATAATTGGGGCTTTGAGATCACCGATGTGCCAAAAGTGTATCATGGCTTGTTGCATATTTGGAATGGTGATGAGGATGTGCTTGTTCCTCTTGGTCTCCAAGAATGTATCAAAAAGTTGGTGAGCAATTATTTCTTCACTTCTTTTTTCCAACATAGAAACCACTCAATCATGACATCAAATATGGCTTTTGTTGATTTTGTTTCTTTTGCTTACTAAATGTATATTTTAAAAGAGAAATGAAATAGTTAACCGGTGGTGGGAAGTAATCAAGCATTTGTAAGTTGACATGGATGAGACACATTTAAGGTGATTGGAAATAGATGATTATGGATGCACAATCAAATGGAAAAATGAGGTAGGATATGGATTTATAGTGGAATGGTTGGAAGAGGAAGAAAGTTCCTTATTTGAAATGTTTTTCTTTGTGGGCAATAGATTCCAGAGCTTCCTTATTTGAAATGTTTTTCTTTGTGGGCAATAGATTCCAGAGCTAGTTCAACTTCATCCTGTGGTGGGAGAGGGCCATTTGTCTGCATTTTGTTTCAATGAGAAAATCCATCGTGAAACTTTGACAACTCTATTTGGTGTTTCTGGAGTGACGACTAAAGGGGTGGATTGTGATGAAATAGTGAAAAATACAAGATTGCCAAACCTTGTTGGGACCAAAGGTGTTGAATTGTCAACTTTGCAACAAGAGAAAACAAGATTTTCACAAACCCTTGATTTCCAATTGAGTCCACTATGAATCATGTGCATAAGGAAGAACCATAAAAATGCTCCAAATGTGCAACAAACTGATAGACATGAAGAATGAAAGTTCTATACAAAGTAGTCAACTAAAAACCGTTGAAAAGAGAAACTCACCTTAGATGTTGGATAAATTATAGCTTGATAGGATAGTTTGTGTGTAATTATGTGGGCAAAAACTTGTAGCAATAAGGTTGCTTGTTTGTGGTGCAATCAAGTTGAAAATATTACAATGTAATCTTATTTAGTTATGACACAATTTGTGTCACATTACAATTTACTTGGAGAAGTGGGATGATAATTTTCCTTGACTCTTGTAAACAAATAAAAACAACATGACCATTTTATTGTGGGCATGTGTGAATCCATATCAACAATTGGCCAATGTTGTGATGGTACACCAAATTACAATGAATTTACAACATGGGCCTTCTTGTAGGGAATTAGGTTCCATATCCCAATCTTGTGATTAGGAGGCTATTTGCTTATGGTTGGGTGTTGATGTAGTCTTATCCATGAATTACATAAACAATATTACTATCGCAACTAAATTGATGTTGGAAAGACAATTTGTCTTCATGCTAGTTTTGCATCTTATCATATTGGAATTTTAGTTTTGGCATTGCTAATGTAAAGCTACATGGGAAGAATCTAGAGATTGTTTGTAGTGGACTTCCTTGTAATGTTGGGAGGAAGAAAGTAGGAGGGAATATGACCATGGCAAAGTGTTAATTGTATGTCACATGATTTTTAAAACACAACTAACATTAGTCCAATATTTATTTATTTTAAATTAATTGGTTCAAGCTTTTTGTCTTTGTTACATTAAATTTTTTAATAGTCAAATTAAGATTGAATGTTGAAAATTGACACAATGTTTGGTCGTTTACTATTATAAATCATATGTAGACCCAATGAAAATAATGGAGAATTATATATATTATGATTTGGGAAACCAATTATGGATGAGGACAATACCAATAAAAATGGCCATTCAAAATCAAAATTTAAAATGAGACAATATTTGACATAAACACAAGAAAATCTATTCCAATTTTACTTAAGTTTCATTATGAAACCATTCTACATTATGTTTACTTTACAATAAGATGAATGCAAAGTTTAAGGAATTTTAGTATAATAAAAATAGATAGCACATACATTTGAAATTGACTTGTCAATTTGGTGCTCAAATGAATGTTGGGAGGTTTTTACTTTTATGAAGAACCTTTGATTCAATTTAAAATAATAATTTAGAACAATTTTAGTTTTGGTTCCATACATAAATGCAATTGGGAATCCAATTCCAAGTCTAATTATTAGAAAAAAGATCCAAAACTTTGATATTAATTTTGAAAATTAGACCTAGTTCTAATTTGGGTAGTTTGGGTACCTTGGATTATAGTTGATAGTTAATTATTGGTTAACTTTCAACTAACCTCTAATTTTATTTTATTTTTCAAAAATCACAATTTTGGTTTTAATTCCACATGTAAATGGAATCAAGAACCCAATTTCAATTTTCATTTAAAAAAGTTGTTGGTTCCAAAAAAAATCAAACCCAAGTTTGGTTCAATTTATACTACCCAAAATCAAAACTAAAATTGATGGTTCAAACCCATCAAACCTTGTATTTGTCAACATTTGTTCAAAATAAAATATTTAATGAAATAGATATGCACTAAGTTAGGATATAAAAATCATTGTATATTTAAGTATGTCATTAGAAAATTTATATATTTTTTCATTATACCATAAGTTGGTTTTTATTATTACAAAATTAAATATATATTAAGTCATATATGCCTTAGTGATTACATGGTCATGTAATAAAATCAAACTTGTTACTTATGCCATTAGTCATTTGTGCCATTCCATATGCCATTTCCATTACTATAGTCATGGAAAAAAAATTAAACATAAAAAATGGTGTATATATAGTTAAATGAAATATATAGTTACTTATCAAGCTTATTTAGCTAAATATTTGCATACCTATTTAGTTACCTACCTATTAGAGGTAACTCTTTCAAAATTAAATCGCATATGTGGGGAGGATTGGCATGTGTTTTATGGGGTTAGAATTCCAAAAAGGAGATTACTTGTAACTGCCAACATAAGAACAAGAAGAAATGATCGTTGAAGAAGAACACATGGAGGCAAACATGGGTGCAAAGGCAACTATAAAATCTATAATTTTGTTTCATTTCATCAAGGGAAAATTTTTCTTAACTATTATGGAAACCATCCTCATCGTTCTAAGGGAACTTGAATATTTGGAAGGATTAGTTAAATTGGCTAGAAGAAAAACAGATATTAAGGGCCAAAGGAACTAAATAATCGTGGTTCATGCAACTCTTGCAATAAGGAGAGTTAGCATCAACATTGCACATCATGGTAAGACATTACATTTGGTAATGGAAATCAATCAAGCATTGATTGAAGGTTTCGTGGATATAGGGGCGTCTATGTTAGTTATAGTAGCCATCATTGTTAAAGAACTTGGTATAATGCATTTAGTGGTTGGCCATGAAACCTACATGACAACCTCTAGTACAGTGACACATGCACTTGGAAGGATTATAAAGCTTCATTTTGTTATGATATAGATGGGTGTACGCATTATTTAGTGGTTCATTTAAAATAGATACACCATTCACAAGAGTCACAAGCAAGTTCTTATAAATGATCCATATGGATATGGTTTCAAATTTTAAGATTTCATTAGTGTGATATTTGACTATTAAAGTTTCAATCACTCATGAAACCTCTTGAAAGTAAGTCAAATCCCATATTGAAAAAAATTGTTGATCAATATGGTAAAATCATTTTGAAAATCCTAAAGGAGAACCCATAAAGTCCATAAGAATAAAAACCCATTTAAATATTTCAATTATGTACTTATTGGACATAAATTTTTTGACAAACGAAAAAAAAAATCGTTTCAAAAAGACTTTTGAAAATAAGGTCCAATTTAGACCCTTCAAAAGTTCATAACTACCATTTGATTAATGTTTCACAAAAAAATTAATTCACATTTAACTTTATGATTTCATTTTTCAACCCATGCATAATCACTATAAACAATTTGGAATGGAATTCAATATGAATTCTTGAATTTTTTAATAATCCAGTCAACTAATCAATTCATTTTTTAATTTCAAAAGTCCACTATTGATAGTCAATGCATTTTTTAAAAAAAACAATTGTGCAAATGTTTTCATGATCAAGTTGTTAGTCTAGAATGAGTCATCATTTAATGTATTTAAGATTAAATTATTCACCACAAGCATTTAAACACAAAGTACCTTACAAAAATTGCCAACATGACTCCAAAATTGAACCATTGGTCATACCTTGCATTCATCAAGATACTTACAAATTTTGTATTGTAATAATAAGTGCATTAATGGCACCTGTGAGGATTACTTATAAGAATTTGTAACAAAATTTTAAGTAGATTTGTGGTTTCATAGTAGAATTGTAAATTTTATTTTAAAACTTAATTAGGAAGTGAATTTTAATACTTACAACATGAGTGCAATAGTCAACATCATTCGACAATGATATTACATAAACCTTACATTGAGCCTATTATATAAACATAGTGAGAAAGTGTTTTAGCAATGTGCATCCAAATCAATATGATTAATAGACTTAATTGACATGATGTAAATAACCTTGGGAGAATATTCAAATTTTTTGAGTTGAATATCACATTTGAACTAATAAAAAAAGTCCAAAAGATATAGACCTACCAATTTCATGTACGAAAGTCTCCATTGGGGGCATGTTGATGTTCCTTACTAATTAACTCCATGCATATCACAAGTATACTCAATCATGTCTTATTATATCCTTTTAGTGTAAGGACGTGAAAGCTAGAAAAAGGTTTTAGAATCTTAAAATGTTATATCTAATGGGCATATGCTAGTGAAAATGAGAAAATGAAAGGTGAGATAATTGATTTCTTGAAAACATTTACATCTTGTGAATAGTTGTGTATTTTTACATATCTTAAATATGCTATCAATATATCAAATTGAAATAATACAAATTATTTAGTAAAGTATTCATTCATCCTCAACATTCCCACTTATATAGAATGTTATGTTAAAGGTGCATTATATTCTAAAGAACTATTATGGGTGCTAAGATTTTACTTCTTATACAAGGTGAGTAATTTTGAAAAGGGAAAATTGTGAAGGATCAAATGAAAATGGTTCGAAAGTGCAATTTTAATTATAGAAGTCAATTAGTGGTAACATTTAGCATAATATATATGCTTAGATTTAGTAAATGATATTGCAAAGTTAGATCAAAGACACTTTCATTGGTGTTGTTGTAGTATAATTTGACCCTTCTTTTTATTACTAAATATTTCTTGTATGTAATGGTATTGAGGTTTGTTATGCTTTGTGCATGCATGAACCTTGTGATCATTGATTAAGAGACAAAGAAATTTGATTGTTGCATTTAAGGACTATCTACCACAATTGATAGACTTGCCAACCATGTTGTAAGAATTGTTTAATTCACATAATTGTTTTTGGGCAATGTTAATAATAATTGTACATCTTGCCTTTGTGCTAGCTATGGTAAGTTAATGTTTATTATAATAGTTCCAAAGCCTTCAAGAAAGTAAATGTGTAACTAGTAGTGTATTTGGTAATCTTGTTTCACCAACCTTGTTGACAACATATAACTCTAGAAAAATGGAAGCTCATGTACAACACTATAAAAAAGTAAAAGTATTTATAATACATAAGGAACAAGTAAATACTATTGTAAATAAATTTTAGGTTTTTGAAAATATATATTGTTGCTTAACAATGTCATGGTCTTATTTTTTAAGAATGTTGATAAAATGCCTCTATTACAACTATTAAATTCAAG
>Ga0116229_10002376_pt1 | contig 30376 bp, 14 predicted proteins | sample S1TSphgellanicum_3_FD_87313 | JGI IMG/M metagenome (GOLD analysis project Ga0116229, IMG submission 87313) | Host-associated microbial communities from peat moss isolated from Minnesota, USA - S1T2_Fc - Sphagnum magellanicum MG | ecosystem: Host-associated > Plants > Peat moss > Unclassified...
AAATCAAAACATGAAATATTGGACACAATCAGAAGTTTTATGCAAAAGCTGCACCGGATGCACACTGGTAACATCTCTGTGAGTGAAACCTGATTGTGCAATCTTCTCAGAAAATCCTTTGGATTTTTGTTTTCTTTTTGGACAAAACAATTGGAAAATTTATGGAAAGTTTTGTTTTCAAAGTATAAATTAAACTAATTTTAAGGAAATTTTTGCCAAATTTTCTATATCAAAAAAAGTTGAAAAAAGAAATCCTGGTGTCAAACCTTTCAATCCCTAGAGTTGTTTTTGTCACATTTGGGTAAAGTTTTGTGATATGGAATAATAACAAGGTGTGTGTCACAACACTGTGGCCTTGCCATTAACATTAAAAGGTATCTTAAGGCAAAAGAAGAATTATGGAAATTCAAATATTTCACCATTCAAAAATATAATCTTCAAATAAATCTGCTACAAGAGACGAAAATCCTTCAAGATATCATAACTCTATAACTAATCTCAAGTTTCAACACAAGCCAAAATATCATCTTTCAAAAATCCGCATATAAAAATAGACCTATTATTATTACCTAGGGGCCAAAATCCATTAAGCTACTATACTCTATAATCAATCTAAACACAATATCCTTAAGGGCCTTGGTAGGCAAGGCCTACAAATATAAACAGTTTGTCTTCAAAATTTGTGCAGTTTAAGTTCAAATTTTACTTAGTTCCTAATTTAATTTCACTAAGGAGTGTAATGTCATTTCTCTGTCCAGTTTCAGATTTGCAACTGTACCAGTGTGCTTTGCAACTCTCAAAAGGATTCTATAGGAAAGAAGAACTGAGGCAGGCTGACAACCTTCAATCAAATCCTTATTATAGAGCACAGAACAGTTGACAAATAGTTTTTCACTGTCATCTGAGAGTGCAAGAAAAACTAGTTCAGATAATTCAACGTTGTTTATTCCCCATCCACAGAACTTGGTCAGTTTTATGAGGTAGGTAGGTGGTTTGGGGATCACCCATAAGAGGACTAAGCTAAATTTGGCTATGTTACATTTTGGTGACATGCTAGAACCTACTGTCTAAATCTGGTAAAATTCAAAAGAAAATTCCTCATAATGTGGCGAATTTGAGTATTTCTCCCCCCCCCCAAAATGCCTTTGAATCTGGTGCAACAAAAACTCAAATGGGTTTTCTTTTGTCACTAAAATTCACCAAAAACAAAAACACTGCTTGTGACCTTATTGTTCATGCAATGGCCAGTAATTGTTGCATTTTTTTGGTGTCCAGTGGTTGCGGCCACTTGCAGGCATTTCTAACTCCAAGCTGGGAATGCAGCAAGTAAAGTTGTGGAACTTCAGAGATGTAAAACCCATTCGGAGATGTATTGGGTCCAGGGTTTGCATGCATGTGATGAAAATCTCCTCATTTAGACATACATATATAGTCGTCTTCTTTTGTCTTATCTCCACTTCTCATAAGATGCAACATGTTTGGATTCCAGGACCCATGCATGATCCGATCCACCACCACTCAAAGCAAAATTCCTAACTCAATCCTAACAACCCACACAAGTTGCAACCCATATTTCTTGGTTGACAATCCTTAATGTTTTATTATCTTTTATTCCTTGCCCCTAGAAAACATAAGGTCTGTAAGCCAATCCTAAGCTCTATCGTTTGATCGCATTTTAGTGCTGATTGGCACAAGTCTGCTTCAAAATTCCAATCTTACTTGGTCCACACTTTATTTTTTTATTTCTATCTTTTGTCACTTGCCCCCAAAACATAAGTTAAGATCAGTCATCCAATCCCAAACTCCATCATTGATCACATTTCAATGCTGATTGGCACCAGACTGCTTCCAATGTTATTTGGTTACCCTCTACAGTCTACACACTTTTTCATGACTTTACTTGTATGCACAGTCTATTCTAACATAGGAACAGAGTCAAAAAATTACTATAAATGAGTTCTGCTAGGAATTGTCAGCCTTCCCCAAGCTGCACTTCTTGTCAAGCAAGTTGCAACAGAAACTAAAGTACAAAAAACATGTGGGATGCACTCCCTGCCTTATGGTTCAGCTGGGCTTCCTAGGGATCATTAGTGAGGTGGAGAATTTCAAATGAACTTTCAATGTGGGGTGGAAGCATTGTAGCTCAAACAAAAGGATGACAACTTCCTGCAGATACCTACCTACTATATATAGTTTTTGTAATTAAAATTTACTTACAAAGCCCTAGGAAGATTTGAGCTCAGAGAGTCCAAGGTAGATAGCCAAGGCTTATGGAATATATTCAAACATTGGATATATAAAGGTGTTGCATTTGAATTCAACTTCAAACAATGAAACATGTGAAAACAATTAATTAATGTTCTTTTTGCAGAATATGCAAAACATGAAAAAATCACACAATGTGATTTGATGCAAAATCACATAGGATGCAAAAAGACAAGCCCAAAAAGGCACCAGAAAGAGCTGGTTAGATGGTATTTACCATCTCACAAACAACGCCTGTTCTCTTCAGTCTAAGTTAAACCCTGTTCACAACCATGCTCACACAATTCTATAATGCTTCTATTTTCATGTTTCATGCACTTGCTAGCAGCCTGCTGATCATCAATCACTACCCATCAATTAAGTAGTAGCAGAGATCCCAACCAAACCTTCCCAAAGAGTGCGGTCCTAGCAGGCCCTTCCCCCTGAAAACAGGGCCAGAGTGAACCAGCACCCATCATTGCAACATGCAGGACAGATGGTGTTTGGACAGGAAATAGTTTTTCATTCAATTCCTGTCTAACCACAGCTAACCACAGCAGGTTCTACTCTGCCAAATAGTAACTCATGTACAAATTAGGGTAGACCGGCTGCTGACCAAACACTTAAGTGCTCAGGGCAGGCTGGATCCAAGGGGTGGGCTCTGTTATTTCTGGTGTCCAAAAAAAACTTAAACCCCTCCTCTTGGCGCATCTGACACACTAACAATTGTCAAAAATGGATTAGAAATGAGAAAGTTAAGCTCACCCCAAAGTAAAGGGAGTCAAAAACTCAAAAAATCAAACCACTGAACACTACAAAGGTCAGTTCCTGAACACCCAAATAATTCCTTGTATGTTGCTCTATTACTATTAGAGTTCAAAGATGTTTGTAGAACTTCAGGTGGTGCTCCTATAGCACTTTAAATCATTTAAAATGAATAAGAAATAAGAAATTATGAGGCTTGCAAGTAGGAGGGGTCCAAAGAGAAGAAAAAAGAAAAAAACACGTTTTGTAAGTTAGAAAGCTTGTTTTTCTTCTTGTTATTTTTTCATTATTCCTTTTCCTTTGCACTTCCAAGATGATTTCTAGAGCTTGAGGTAGTGCTCTTATAACATTTTAAATCACTCAAAATGAAGCACATACGATGAAGATATAAATAAGTGTTCAATCATAGGCATGCAATTAGTGATTGGCTAGTCCACCCTACTAGAGTTGTATTTATAGCCATCTAGGATAACAAGGTCATTTGTAACTTGTATGGGATAAATCTTACTGCCTTGGGTATGAAGCAATAGTTTCAATATGTTTGGAAATTGAACCTTTTCGTGTATTTTGATTGCAATCCTATTGTGAAAAATCTTATCCAATAGTGCATATGTATGCAATCCTCAATCTATGGCTCCTTCTAAGGCAAATTTGTCAAAAGTTTTAATTTATCTCCTTAGTTAAATCTTAGTTAGATTAACATTAAATTAAGTTAGTGTAAATTGAGTTTTATATGTTGCAATGTTATTGTTTGGTTGATAGTTGCAAACAACAAACAATAGATGTAAATGTGGACATATTCATTCATTTTTTGCTTGCTTAGTCTTGAAGTTTCAATTTCTCAACAAATAGGTGTTCAAATCCTTTTACAAGCACAATTCACTCACTTCACTTGCCCATGGAATTGTGTGGGTTGTTGGTATATTTCTTTTGGTTGGCTATTTCTATAAGTCAATTACTTTTTTTGCCCCCTCTTTCAAAAGAGGGGGCAAACATGTGAAAGATATGTACCTCAAATTGAGAAGTTTACAAAATAAATTTGATTGTTGATTTATGAATAAGATGATAGCTTATTAGCTTTACGCATTCTCATGTCCTTTGTAACTTTCTTAGTTAGCCTTATAGCTTTATCCATTTTTGCTTGCTTGCTTCCTTCCCTCCCTTAATGGTTGATGCTTGTGGGTCTGCAATGTTTGTCTCAATGTAATGTACATATGCACTCTTTGCACAATTAAAAATGTGTTTTCAACGTATGCCACAAATTCCCAACAAAATGTCTATAGATATACCAAACTAATGTCATGTGCTCACAACAATGCTTCCAAAAAAGTCCTATACATGTGCTTTCATGAAGATTCCATTGAGGACCCTATGAAAGATCCCAAATATTCATAGAATTCCCTTGCATGTTTTTATTGATGTTTCCATTGATGTGCTTTTTTTGATAGATGATGATATGACAAATCTTGTTCATAAGCGTATACTTTGTTAGAAGTTGAATTTTAAGCTCCTTGGAACAAAGGGAGTTCATAACCTCTTCCTAGGCTCTTTTGAAGTTATTACCATAGGACTTTTAGAAGTGAGTCATGCTTAGCACTATGGTATCAAGAAGTTGTCCTTCTCCAATTTTAGATTACATGTTAGGTAACACATATTCAAAAGTCAATTTATTTTTCCCAAAAGAAGCAAAGTATTCCAATTTTGATAGGAACCTCAATTTAACAAATGATGACACAATCCACCTATTCAAACCAGTTTAGGAGTTTTGGGTGATAATGTAATGTGGTGGTTGTAGGAATGATGCGAAATCTAACTAACCCAAAATGTTGTTTTGGACAAATGTTTATTTTCCCCATTATTTCTAGTTTATGAAATTTACTTTCATTTTATGCACAACTCAATAGTATTTGGAAGCTTATTTCGAGAGCTCAAGTGAATTCAATTACTCAATTATACTTATGGAAGAGTTGAAATACCAATTGAGGCAACTTACTCGTAGATCAGGAGGTCTTTTATGTAATCTATGTTCTCCTTGTGCTTTGCAAATGGTAAAGCCCACAAGTGCGAGACATTCCCCAAATGTAGTGTTAGACTTGGCTACCATACCAGGCACCTTATTTTAATAATGACCTCACCCTTGGGTCTTACCCTAAATATAATTCCCTTCATTCATTCTCAACACATGTGCTTTTGTAACCAAAAGAAAGGTGTAGAAAGAAAACATTCTTGTGTAGATATAGCTCATAATAGAAAGACAACCCTTGGAAATCCAAATACCTTTAATTCTAGCAAACTAGATCATTGAGGCTACATACCCAGTGCTACCAACTTTCCACTATTGTTGTAGACTTGATAAAGCAAAGTTCAATGTTTTATGTGTTAATTTCCAATTGGCACACACATGATGTTTGCTTCTTAACTCAATATAACAATGGCTAATTGTTGGACCACCTATAGGATCATATAAAGATGTTCAAAAATCTAAATTTATGAAGGTATAACATGAGGTCAAAACTCTTAGTGTTCGATCAATCCAAATGAACTGTTAACCCATTTTGAACAAATGCAACAATTGTTATGTTCACACTATAATATTATCCAATTCACTTCCTTTTAGGTCACACCTTCTCTTCTTAGGCCTTGGTTTGTTGTAAAAGCCACATAAAAAAACTTCCCAACATATCCAATAATAACTTAATTATCATGTATACATGTCAAACATGAGATAGAAGTGGAACATGCTGTGAGTTGCCACTTTCTTTGAATCTTGTAGTGGGCCTTCCTAGTTTATGTGTTGTTGCACCCCACCTCTAGTTTGTAGTTTGTGTGAGATGTAAAGCTTGAAAACATAATGAGAGCAACTCCACACATACTTTGTATTTGGCCTTCCAACAACATTTCTCACATCCAAGATTACATATTTGCAGATTTTAAACCTAATCCATAAACATGAAATTAAAATTATAAAAGGTTAGAAACTATTAATGGCAAACCACTTAAAACATTCAATATATCTGATCAATCCAGATTAGGGGTTAAATTATGCAGTAGTTTTTTTGCCAATTTCAACATCCTGAACAAAAATGCTAAGCCAAAGCCATTTTACTAAGCATGTATGACAAGTTTTTATTAATCTTCATCCAAAACATGATGTGCAATGTGTCTGTGGAGATGTTTTGACAACACTCAAAGAATACATAAGTAGTCTTTTTGCGTGCATTTTATAGGCAAAGGATGTTAGTGGCATTTTAATATGCACAAGTAGTTTTTATTTTGAAATGTGTTATTATAATAGGTTAGGGTTCTTATAAGTCAGGAGTCCTTTCAAGAGGTCCTCCCCTTTCCTTATTTGACATGCTTCTAACAATAGGAAATGGTTCAAGACTTAATGTCCCCCTTGTGGTTCGCCCTCTTAAGTGGTTCATTTGTTTACTTGGATGTGGGTCCTTCCATTTTGTTCCATGTATTCCCCCTTTTTTTGGTGTTTTGGATTATTTGTGATTGGTAGGGTTTCATCATCATTTTGGATCATGAACAATACACTAAAATGCATGTAATAAGAATTTAATGAAGAGCTATTTTTATGTGCGGTAGTGGACTGAAATGTAATGGTAAATGAGTACTATGGATCACACCATTGTCATTGTTGTTCAAGCATATCTGCCCATAGAAGTATAGTGACCTATACACAAGGCATTGGATGAAGTGCAACCCTTGAATAAGGTGAAATTGAATTTAGACTTATAAATACGTATTATGATAGTCATCTCCAAAAAGGTTAACAAAAGAAAATGATTGTTTATGATTGGCCCATGTAGTAGCATTTACATTATTATGTTGTTTCATATTTCATGTTTATAAGTGGGTTTGGAGAAATAATTAACACTTTTTGTTGGTTGTGGCAAATATTGATCGAGGCTCAAATAGGGGGTGTGGGTGTGGATGCTATCATAATTAAAATGGAATTTTATACATTGTAAGTTCACAAGGTTAGGTAGCATTTTTTCTTCTAGTGGCAAAAGTGGAGTTGACCTTCATGCTAGCATAGGTTGGATGCTTCCACTAGATATTGGTATTTTATTGAAAGTTTTTTTATTGCCAAGTTGGCCGTGGGAGATCATAAAAACTACTTGTCCAAAATTTGCTCCTTATTTAGGGTAACATGTCATCTCTATAAATCAATTTATCCCAAGCCCATTCTAGTGAGAAGTCAACATAGACCCCATATTAGAGGTCCTCTCCCCATTTTCTATCTAAAATTTTATTTTTGTTTAGCAATGTAAAGAACTTATCTTTCCATTGGTTTGATGGGTTGAAAGGATTGTTTAGGTGCAATAGAATTAACTAGTGGGTCCATAATTATCATCATCCATGATAAGTTTGCAATCTCCACTACAAAGGCTTTTTTGGTCACCTTCCAATGACATGCCTTTTACAAGCTAATGGCATGTTATTGCAAGGTTGAAGATTCCCATTTTTGCACTTTTAGGGTTGCTTTTGGTGCTCCCATTTCCAATTGGATCCCACATTTCCTTAGACAATGCCAAGGAAGAGGAGTGATGTGAATATTATTAATTTCATTCTATTTTCATGTTGAGGATATTCCTCTTTTGTTTGGGAGACGAACATTGGACATTTATGGTAAAATATGCAACAAAATTGCCCAATTCTCCCCCCTCCCTGACTTGTAATCACTTGGGTTTCAAAAACTTTTGAAGGATCCATAGACCTAGTTAGCTCAATGTATTATAGGTTTGAGATAGTGCATTATGTGCAACACAACTTTATAATGGATTGAACTCCACACCCCACTATATAATGTGGTTTTCTCACACAAAAAGTTGTGGCTAAGGACACATGTATGAGATAAATTTTGTGGTTTCATCCATTCCAATGTACAATAGGTGCTGTTTATTATGACATATATTACATTAAAATGAAAATTTGTCATTAGGTAATGGCACAAATCCTAAGTTTCAACCCTCAAGTAATCACATGGTTTCTAGTGATTGATTTACCCATTATCCTTATTATAATTGCATTTGTCGGGTAATATCTAATTGCATAAGCACAACCAATTGGAAAGAGACCATGTCCCAAGTAGGGTTTTATTATTTTTTAAAATTTTAATTTAGTTCTTTTACGTAAGTTCAAATGGTATACTTGGAAATTCCACTATTAATGAACCTTTCCTTTTCACCCCCCCTCAAATCATTAATTCTCCATATCAAGTGAAAGGGAATAGGATTTGGAACTCTCGCCAATAGTTTCGACCATCTTGGAGCATATTCTTTCCACAATCATATGGTCCAGCCACCTTTAGGGCTTCACAAAATATCAATAGGAGATACTTTGCATTGCATAATTGGCCATCCTACTTTGTCCACAACTCTTTTTTAAAACTCCCTTTCCTCCAAGTCTACTTCCATCCTTTATCACCTTATAAACTCCTCCAAAACTTTTTCTAATACTCAATAAAAATATTTTCAAAATAATGGAGAGAATCCCAAATAGGTTCCTCTACCATTGAAGGTCTTATTTTCTCATAATCTTATGGTGGTTGTCCTAATCTTTCTTCAAGTTAACAAGAATGTGTTGGCAAGTTAGTTGTGACCACATATTTGTAAAATTAGTTAAATCTAATGACTTCATGTTCTAAATAATTAGAAAATGATGAAATCTACACTTATCACTTGAGTAACTAAACAATTATTTGGAAACTCTTTAAATAAATTAATTTTGCATGAACTTGACCTCTAATTACATGGAAAGGTGCAAATTTTTTAAGTGTACCAAAATCTTGTCACAATGTCACCCTTTTCTATCTTTTTTACCTAGTCCTTTTTAACCATGTAAAGACACATTTATGGATGATAATGATGGAGTCTAGAATTGTAATGGTTTAAAATATAATCCTTTTGAAAAATTTGATAACTTTGATTCATTATTTTTTATGAGGATCAAAATATAAGGTAAAAAAGGATTGTAGTAAGGACTAGGCCCTTTTCATTTTGTGTGGTACACCTTAAAAGATTGTCACCCAAAAGTTGTTTATTAGGATCATGAATGTGCTGGAACTCCATAAATGTTTGTCCACAATGTTTTATTGAAAGCTTTTATGGAATTTGTTCCAAATTAAAAAAATTTGTCCACAATATTTTATTGAAAGGTTTAATGGAATTTGTTCCAAACTAAATTGTTGTGCAAGTGACACCATTTTTAAAAGAAAGGTTTTTTTTGAAAAGTAAAAATTTATTTATTTATATTATACCTAATATTGATCATTGATAAAATTTCAGAATATTTAATCATTTAAAAAAAGTGGGTATGACATGCTCAATTTGAATATTTTTGGATTTTGATTATTAAGAATAAGTATGTTGAAGGCTTCCATATTTTGGAATTCACTTTTGTCACCTAGTTGTGTAGACTATTTCCTATATTGCATAGATGTAGGGTTCAATTCTTAGAAAATCTAGAAGAATGACTTAATTTTTTATTTAATTTGATTTACCTACCTAATAATTAATGCGGAACATGAGTTAAAAGTTTGATCTGAATAAAATATCCTTACCAATTGTCAACATGTGGATTGTTCAAGGCATATGTAGTCTTGCACTACATATCTTTACATGACATTGGAAATGCTTTGAGGAAAAAAAGTTCTAAAATCCTCAAGCTTGTTCAATGCCCACTATATGTCAAAACTTGACGTCCATGATTAAGACAATTTGTGACTATGTTTCAAATTTACTCATGTTTCTCATTTTAAAATCACAATCACTTATCCCTAGTTAGCATTGAGACTAAATGATTAGAGTACATGTTCAAGGTATACAATGTGTTTATAAGTTTTTACACTTTACTTTGTAAGGGTTTTATGTTATGAAGGAAAAGAAAAAGCAATTTAAGATTGAAATATCATTTAATATTTTAAGCATAGTTTTGCATAACACGTGGGTTTAGGTATTTGTTTGAAAATTACATGTTTAAAACATATCAGTTCTTTGCCACTCATGAAAGGTGAACCTTACTTCCTCGTGCCTTATCATATTGCATAACCAATCAAGCCCTAATTCACATCCAAAGCCTTAATCATGCACTTGCATATACAAATTGACTAATTTGTGTTATTGAATACCTAGAAACAACTTGTATATCCACATGCAACACAACTTTCCAAATATGTTTTGTTATGCATGTACTTTGGTAGAGGAAGAATACAATAATGTCCCCAAAATCCATCAATATCAATTTGAATACTAAACTTTTGTTGGGGGGGTTATTTGATCTTTTGTGAAAAACTTCTAGGTTTCGGTTTTAAAAAAGAAAAATAGAAATGAAAGAACCTCCAATTCTTGGGTTTTCACAAAGCCTCAAAGAACCAATGGTTTTCATCAAATAGCTAGGAAATAACTAATAGTTGTATAAAAGGTTATATGATATAAAAATATGGTTTTCAAAAACCACCATGAGAACCATCAATTATCAATTTCCATTTTTGATAATTGCCCAACATTAGTTAACAAGAGAAAAAGAACCCCAAATGAGGTCTTGATTGAAAGCTTAAAGCCAAAAAAAAAAACCTGATTTTTAAAACAATCGCTCAAACTTGTCTAATAAACACATGAAATTAACCACCCTAATAGAATAACTTTTAATCTTACAATTAAAACATATTACCATTATCCAATGTTAACAAGTGCCATACTTGCATTGAAATATTGTAAAAATGAAGATCATGTATAAAATTTTGACCATGACCATTTTTTCTTTTGGATTTTAATTTTTTCAGAATTAACCTTATTGGATGTTTGACAGTTTTTTTGTGACAAATATTTGTTGAAATCATTCTTGACTTAGCCCATAAATACCAATTAACTGTTGGAAAGAAGCATAATACAAGCTGATACTAGTTTAGTGATTTATCAATGGTTGATGAATTTGTAATAATTGTGTAAATATATAATGTTGTAAGCTTGGCAAAGGATACAGAAGATATATATTCATGATTATTGATAAGGGAAAGGCAACTATATTTTTTTTAAAATTGTGATTTATCTTCAGATTTTTCTTGGTCTATATGATAGAAGTTATGTGAGTCCAAGGGAATTAGTTTGTTGCCTTAATGAATAGCAATCGGCTTGGAATGGATTATGGGTGACTTCTCAAGATAACAAGGCTAGAAGGATGCATAAAGCCCACCTTTTAAAGGAACCCATACTTACAACATACTATTTTTTTTTCAATTGCATTGCAATTGGTTAGAATGAGAACTCAATTGTCAAAATGTTTGTTTTAAGAGGTGCTTGTGATTGATCTAGGAATGTTCACCCTACCACTCCATACAACTATGGGAGTTCAAGTTCCCAAAGCAATGCAAGTTTAGCTTTCCACCTACTATTCTACTTAGGTAGCCTAAAGTGCTATAAAATATTGCACCATAAAAAGAATATGGGTGAATAGGGATGTTACTTGAAACACATGGCCTAGATATTCTTTCAGGTAACTTAGATGACCCAACCAATAAAACCTTATCCTTTTCCTTTCAAGACGTATGCATTTGGGTTTAGGGTTTAGGGATTTGTAAGATCCAATGCTTATGTGGTGTCATTACCTAATACCCATACAACTTTTAATGATCCTTTTCAAGAACATGGCTAGAAGGCACATTTGTGGCCTTGCCTTGCAAGGAACATCCCCATTATTTGGATTATCTTCAACATCCCCAAATGACATCAAATTGATAGCCCAAGTGGTTTGGACCAGCATTTCTCTCTCTTTTTCTTTTTTTTTGGCGAATTTTTACACTGTGGTGACACACAAAAAAAAGCTTGGAAAACTTTTGGAAGTCTCTGATTTTTCAGTGCAACTTGGAGTAGGTTTGCTGGTTTTTTAAAAGTTTGTACTTGGAGAAATAGATGAGTGTGGTTTGGTGTGGAAATAACATTTGTGTGAGAATGTTATTTCTTTTCTATTTTGGTGTAGAAGGTAGTTTGCAAATCTAAAATAAAGGATTGGAGCTTTTCTTCCTTGCTTTGGATAGAGAATCTATCACTAGAAATGGGAGATAAGTGCCAGCAATCTCTCTACCCTTTTCTAAGTAGAAGGTGGTTTTTAGATATTAGAGGTGTACAAGAAAGTATCTACCTTCTACCTTGCCAATTTTTAGTGGCTTTTTTTTTGCAGTTTTTGCTTCTTTCTACTTTATGCCATGGCCACCAAGACCTTGGAGTTTTTGTTCATATAGTGATAATTAGACTTGCAAGTTTTTTTTTTCAAGTTTCAACCTGCCAATTCAATCTAGCACTTAATTTACGATTGGTGGGTACTCAGTATTAACATGGTTTAATTCACATCTTTCATTTATTTTTGGAAAATTGATTCCACTTTTTTAATAAAGTTGATAATTTTACGTCAACCAATTCACCTTTCTCACCTTGGTTTTGCTCAACTCCCTATAATGAATGTGGATTGTCAACAACAAACACCCAAATGCAAAATCTCAAAATCGAAATCATGTGTCTTTCATGGCCACGACATGTTGAAGCCCAATGACCATGGATGGTTATGACATTCATGTAAACATTCACAACTAAAAAATAAAAAGGGTTAATTCTTCCAAATATTACATTCTATAAGTTATTAGTTTATATGTTAGAATTTCTTGGCATTAAATCTTGTTGTTTTAAAGGAATAAGAATGAATTAGAAGAACTTGAAGCTGAATTATTAAAACAACAATTGTACATTGTAAATATTAGTTCTATTATGAAAAGTTGTAGAGGTGTTAAATGAAGTTCATTGTTCTTGAAAATTTTCAAACTGCACATTGAGAATATCTTTCTTTGATTCAAGATTCCATCTCAATTGATTATAACCATAAGAGTGACAAAATAATGTGTTGTTATTAAATTAAAGCCAAAAATATTTTATATATTTATTATAATGAAGTACAAATTCCTAGAATTGGATTCTTCATTCGATTTTTGTGTGGGGTCATAACAATTTTTAAAAAATGTTTTTAATAGAACCAAAATTAAAGTTTTGTCATAAAATTCATGAATTGTGCAACATTAGTACTAAATAATGTTCATAGGTTTTGGGATTTAGGCAAGTTTGGGTCCAAGTTATAGGCCGGGTTTTAGAGTCCCTAGATTGGAGGATCCAAATTTTGTTTGAACTACTAACTACCATTGGAACCTGATTGCACAATTAGGTTTTCTTAAAAATTGAATTAGAACATAAAGTGGGGGTGTTGTCCCCTTTTAAACAAGTTCAAATTCTATAGGTAAATAAATACAACTTTATTAAAAGAATGTTTAGCCATAAATTTCACTATGCAAAAACATGGTTTTCATGACTATAACAACTTGCAACTACTATACAATTATAATCATGAAATCATATTTACACTTTAGTCACTTCCATTTTTTATTACTACAACCATTATTAGAACTACACTACATGTGTTGTGTAGTCATGTTGAACATAATTGACTTTGTGTGACCAATTATAAAAAATAAACAATATGGCTAGGCTTAATATATATTGGCCTAGGTTTAGCCTAGGTTTGGTTTTGGTTTAGCCTACTTTAATTTCTAAATTTAATGTGATTGAATTTAAACCTTTAGAATGAACTTTAGGTTATCTTTTTATCTTAACCTTTATTAAATTAGATTTATAAGTTTATTCTAAATAGTTTTATTTAGTCCAAGTAACCTTGTTTAATTTAAATATATTCATTTAATTTAATTTAGCAAATAACCTAGACAAATATAACATAATATAGCATAATGTAACCAAATTTCACTTAAATAATGTACTTTTGTCAAGTTTAGTCAAATATAGCTTAGTATAACCAAGTTTAACCTAGTTTAACTTAGGTTTAATCATTTTTAATGAAGTTTAATGTAAGTAGTTTAATTTTTTCAAATTTAGCCTAATATAGTTTAATATAGTCAAGTTTAACCTAAATAACCTATTTAAACCAAGTTTAGCTTAGTATAGCCTAGTTTAACCACGTTTCACTTAAAATAGCCTAGTATAGCCAAGCTTAATCTAAATAACTTACTTTAACCAAGTTTAACCTAATAAAACTTAGTTTATTCAAATATAACATAATATAGCCAATTTTAGCTAAGTATAGCCATATATAACCAAATATAAGCTAGTTTAGCCAAGTATACACTAATTTAACCAAATATAGTTTAATATAGCCTAATTTAACTTAGGTTAAACCTAAATAACTTAGTTCAACCTAAATAACCCCAAGTTATACTAAGTTACCTAATTTTAGCCGATGAAAACCTAGATTTACTTAAAATAGGCTATGGAGGCCTAGGCTAATTTATTGGGTGGCCTAAGTTAGCATGAATCAACCTAGGTTAACATAGGGTGGCATAAGGTGACCTAGGCTAAAACAAATTTATTATATATGTTTGTGATAACTATATTTGATACAAAAAAAATTTGGTGGTGGAATGGTAAAGGCCTTGTCCCTTCAAAGTGGAATTGAGGAGTTCAAGTCCTCTTACCTTCATCTTATATACTACTTAGGTTCCTAGGAGTGTAAGTTGGTAGCCTTTTAAGAGTTAGGTGGCTAGCTTAGCTTAAGTTGTCTTTTAACATAGGTTAGGTTGCCTAACCTAATCCCCTTAAGTTTTTGCATGTAGGTTACGTCACCTAGTGTAGTCCCCCTAACTTTGGTATGTAGGCTAGGTTGCTTAGCTAGGGCTTGTAACCTAGGCCACCTAGGTTAGGTCCCAAGTGTCTTTATTAGATTAAAAGTTGATTTCCACATGACATCATATAATTGGTAGGAGAAAATAATTTCATTATTTTAGATGGCCATGTGTCAACTTAGAAGTGGTTAATAAAATCTTGAATTCATCCTAGGTTGCCATCTAGCAACAAAAATGAATCAAAATAATTATAATTATTTTTTAAAATTAAATTTTGGTCATTAAAATGTTTTATAGTCATTGGACAAAGTCATAAATGTTATTTACAACTACACCATTTTTGTGATTAATGGTAAATATCATAAGGCCATATGGATTAATAGTCATGTAGTCATGGTTAGTTGTATATGTGGTTTATGACTAAAACACTAGTTGTTTATGTAATCATATTTACCATGTTTTGGTAAGTTATTACATTTGATTGGTTGTACATAATTAATATTTGAGTTCTGCACTATTGCATGCTACCAATGATGATCCCAAAAAAAAACATATTCTTATGTTTTCATATGGTTTTTAATAATTCATCATTATTTATGTCAATGTTAAATTTAACTTAATTTAATATACATTTTATGGACAAGAAAAAACCAATGTTAATTTGTTATATCCATGTTGGTGGGTAAGGGAAAAAAATGAGGTATTATAAAATGCAGGTAATTATTGAAAAAGTTGAGAGATAGTTATTAAAAAAATTAATAAGAAAAATAAGTAGTTATTAAGAAAGAAATGAAATAATTAAACTTCAAAATGAGGTAGTTATTTCTAAAATTATTTTTGGAATGGTCCATGGATGACCAAACAAAGACTCCAAAAAATCCCCCATATACCAATTCCAATTACTTGTCATTGGAATTACATAATCTTTATTTTGAAATGTGTGCATTAGTTGAACAAACTAATATTACATTTTTAAAAAGTTATTATGTAATAAAATGAAATTAGACCCAATTGAAAATTAGATTGATTTTAAATTCTTTGTGAAAATTATTGGAACAAAAAGTTTTAAACATCCAAAGAACAAGTTTCAAAATCAAATAAAAAGTTCCATAAATGCTTTTAAGAAAAAACAAAATTGGGACTGAAGGTTCCTTTTAGAATCAAGATTTGGACAATACTAACACAAAACAATGTTGGGTGGTTTTTTACTTTTAAAGATAACTTTTGGTTTTGGTTTTGCATCAACCATAAATGATGGTTTTAGATTTGGGGGGGATATTAAATATTTTAATAACTTTGGGCAAGATATAGTTTTAATTTTATGATTTCATTAAGGATATATGGTGGGTCATCATTGAAGTTTTGCCTTAAAATCTTAGGTTATGAAGATTTGGGTGTCGAGCTTTGTATTTGCATTTGGGTGACATTGCTTATATATTTTAAGAAGCACTTGAACTAAAAAGGTTTTTTTTAGTTTATTATGAAATAATGACATAATTTGAATATATTCTAGCTATGTCCTAGAATATAATAAATATATTTGAAATATATTCTCATAATGAATTATAGGCACTTTATTTATACTTACATAAATTAAGTTTTTTTACTTTTTTTTTCAATAAGTTGCACCTTGTATTTGTTTGCACATCATTTGGAATAAAATGGAAATGATTTCCCTAGGATATCAAGAGAAATTGTAGCAACTAATGCATCAAACAATCAATAGCTTTTGTTTTGTTTACCAATTGAATGGTTGACCATGGACCCTAGTGTATTAGAAAAAGTTTGGGCTACTACCCAAACTTGTAAACTAAAAACACACCTTTGATGTGCCATAGATTGTTATTGTCCATAACAACAAATAATGGTATTATAAAATTCCAATGTTTCTTGGAATAAAATGGATTTTGAAAAGAATCATGTATTGGTTAAAGTCTTTTAGTTGCATGAACATCACTACTGCAATTCATGGTTTTTTCGATTGGGTTGTCTAGTAAAAAAATACCCAAATTGATAGGCATAAAAAAAACCACCTTATCTAGACAAGTCGATTTGAACCTACTAGCGTGATTGGGTAGTCAATTATGATCTTGTCATTTTGATTGGTAGAGTGATTGACAAAATGAATGATTATTTGACTAGTAGATAGTGGATCATTTGAGGAGGTTAATTGTATACTTAAATTAAAATCATTTTTGGGATTATTATTTTAAAAATTAATAAGTAGGTAGGTAGGTAGTAAATTGGTTTAGATAGGTCGAAAAAAACACTTAGGTAGGTAGGTGTTAGCTTAGCTTAATTTAGCCTAGCCTACTTAACTTAACTTCACCACACCACTTTAATCTAACCTATTTACCCTAGCATTTTAAGCATGTACATACATTGTAAGTATAAAGGATTGAACTCCAAACCTTCACAATGATAAACCAAGTCCTTACAAATGGATTACACTATCAAAAGTGTTCAATTTTTATCAAACTTTTTATTTCACATTTTTATTTCACATCATTAAACTAATGACTAAACCTAAGTGACAACTAGTGGTTAAACCTAATGACATAAAATAATGGCTAAACATAGTTATTAAATCTAATAGCTAAATTTAATGATTAAAATAATGGCTAAACTTAGTGACTAAATTTAGTGATTTGAAATAATGGTTAAACCTAATGGCTAAAGTTAATGATTTGAAACAATGGCTAAACCTAGTGGCTAAACTTAACAATTTAAAATAATTGGTTAAACATAATGGCTAAACCTAATGATTTAAAGTAATGGTTAAACTTAATGGATAAACTTAGTGACTTAAAATAATGGTTAAACTTAATGGATAAATTTAGTGACTTAAAATAATGGTTAAACCTTGGTTAAACCTAATGATTAAATCTAATGCCTAAATGTAGTGGCTAAACATAATTGATAAAATCAATATTTAAATTTCATCCCTAAACATAATGGTTAAACTCAGTTGATAAACCTACTGGTTAAACTTATTTCATGGTTAAAATTTGGCTAAACCTAGTGGCTAAATTTAGTGGTTAAACATAATGATTAAATTTTAGTTAAACATACTGATTATACCTAGGCTATATGGGCAAAAACACACTATGGTGGACCAAAATGGGTATTTTAAAGTCCAGGTCCGGAATTCATTTCGAGTGTTTTTCCACATAAAAACATTTAAATCATGTTCAAGTTAACATTTTTTTCCAAATCCAAATTTATGTGTTTTTAATTTAAACCTTTCTAAAACATTTTTATAAATATGGGTCTTGTACAATTTAATTTAGATATTTAAATGGACTTTGTGAATTCTAAGGTCTTCATTTTCATTTTTTAAAAAATGAAAAAAAGAATTCTATTTGATTTGTTCATCTTAAGTGTTATGAATTTACAAATCATGAGCCCCCAAAATTTTTGAACATGTCCTCCAAATCCACTAGAAGAAAAAAATCCATAACCATTTTTTAAAAAAACTATGACATTAGATGTGGCCAACATTGTAAAGTCCATTTTTCACTACATATTGATATTTTTGGTGTATTTTTTTTCAAAGTTAGAATGATTGGAATATATCTTTCAATTTTTGAATTCATATTTTTAGAATTTCTTAAATGCATTTGAGTTGTAAAAGCCAAGAGTTGATAAAGCCATAAAAACTATTGTTGTGAATTCCATAAAAGTACATTGTTGTGTTCTTTTACCCATACTTAGTGGTTATACCTAGTGATTAAACTTAGGCTATACTTACTAGCCACATCTAATGGTCCACCTTAAGTTAAACCTAATGCCAAATCTAATGGTTAAACATAATGATTAAATTTAGTGGCTAAATTTAAATAAAACTTAATGGTTGAAATTTGGCTAAAATTTGGATAAACCTAATGGTTAAATTTAGTGGCTAAACCTAATGGTTACAATTAAACCTAGTAGGTAAATGGGTGGATAAGTAGGTAAATAATATGGAGGTAGGTGGGTAGGTAAGTAGGTAGGTTGTACAAAAGTGAGAAATATAGGTAGGTATGTAGGTAGGTAGATAAATAGGTAATTAAGTAGTAGGTGGGTGGGTGGGTAATAGGTAGGTAAATAATTAGTTAAGTAAATAAGTGGATGAGTAGGTAAAAGGTAGATACATAGGGTAGTAGACCATGTTGTATTTAATTAAATATCTTTGGCCATCTTTATTAAATGTTCAATTGGACTAAAGACCATTGGTCATCTTGATTAATTGTTCAATTTCACCAAAAAAATCGACCATTTTGATTAAGGTTGTACAACTTGACTATGTGTATTTAATCAAATAAACCATTACGGTCAAGTTGATCAGTCAACAAATACATGTGTCATTCAAGCCCTAAGAGCCTTTAATCAAAATGTACATGTCCATTACTTAAAAATGACAACTATTGATTATAATCCTTGATTAATTAATAATTATTAATTTGAAAGAAAAAAAATTAAAAAATATATTTATATTTTAGTAATTTTTATAATGAAGTAATATGTCATAATTGATTGCCTCTTCCTTAGACCTTTCATATTACTAAGGCACTTTAAGGTAGGAAAAATTTCATAAAAATAATCTAATTTGTAGTTAGCCTAGGTTAATTATTTTATTATTATTATTATTATTATATATGATTATTTCATTTGTTATAGGTATTATGATTTATTATAATGAATTTTTTGATTCTTGAATAAATATAAATTAATTGTTAATGAATACATTAGTTGTTTGAAAATAATTTAGTAATAATATAATAATTTATTAGATTTATTTAGTAATTATATTATTATTTTCTGTATCATATTAATATCCTCCTCCTCCTCCTCCTCCTCATCATCATCATCATTATGTATTAAAATAATATTATTTACGAATTTTAATCAAAATAATATGAAAAATTAATTTAAAAATTACATTTATGAATAAAATAAAATAATAATAATAATTTTCAGTTGTTATACTTTTAAGAAGTATAATAAAATATTTTTGATAAACTTGTAATATGGGCGCAATATATTTAGTAAATATTGTATATAAAATTTTAATATACTCAAAATATACATATAGTGTAACCATAATATTGAGGCCATTCATGTTAATAATAATATTTGAATACATATGTAATATGGTCGTTGATATACATTCTAAATATACATTTGTAAATCCTAATATACCCAACTACATTATTTAGAATTCACAAAATACACCTTTGTATATTTATAAGGTTGCAATTAAATTGGTCACATTACCAACTAATGGGACATAAGTTGTTTTTATTGGATGAAAACCGAATTAAATGTTGTTCACATAAAAGGATGAAAACCAAAATAGTTGCAAATTGGTTGTAATGTAATTGCAAACCAACATAAAAAAGAATTGCAAAAATGTCCAAAGGTAGTTGCAAATGACTAGTAGTCGCATGTAGTCACAAATAGAGGTTACATTTTGGTGAATTTCTATTAGTGTGTGCAATATCATTTTTTTCCTTTTCGTGTGTGAGTCAAAAAACCACTTGTGGGCTTTCAAGTGTGCAATATCATTTTTTTTCTTTTCTTGTGTGAATAAATAAAACCATTTGCGGGCTCACAAGTGTGCAACCCATTTTGTTTTTCACCTATTTGAAAAAAAGACCAGTTGCACACCTACAAATGTGCAATATCATTTTTTTCTTCATCTATGTGAATAAAAAAAACCATTTTTAGGCCCACAAGGGTTCAATATCATTTTTTTCTTCACTTATGTAAATAAAAAAAACCACTTTTGGGCCCACAAGTGTGCAATATCATTTTTTTCTTCATCCATGTGAATAAAAAAAACCACTTTTAGGCCCATAAATGTGCAATATCATTTTTTGTTCACCTATGTGAATGAAAAAACCACTTGCGAGTTTGCAAATGTGCAATATCATTTCTTACAATGGGTAAGATTTGAAAGGATTGAGATTGCCCCTAGGCATTGTTTGTAAGTTTGAAGGTGTTGTTTATGGCATCAACTGTTGAATTACCACATATTGGACAAAAAATTGGACATGTTTGCCAATTACCTACATGGATGCATAATGAATTACCAATTTTTTTACAAGGGAGAAATCCATGTAGCCCATTTATCATACATCTTAATTTTTTATATCGCCACTTTATTGCTACCCAATTTTTTTCTTGGTTGCTAGAATCTTAACTCATAATAATGCATGGTTCCAATTGTACCTATGAAAAAATCACAGTGGTTGCCAACAATGTGTCCTTCACCCAACATGTGTAACCAACTTGTAGACATTGGGAAATTGGAAAAAAAACCTAGTTAGAAGGAAGCAATATTAATGGGGAAGGGCCAAACCTATTTTATTTGCTAATTGTTGGTTTTTAGGTGCATTGTTTTCATGTTCACCCCATTTAATCCAAATTTATGGTGATTGTTTTCTAGATGTTTCCAAAGTGATGATATCCCATTGGTGGATTTATAATTTAAGATGCCCTTTCTTGTTCTTAAAGTGAATAAATAGGTTAACACAAAAAACCGTTTAGTTGTTTAAGGTCGATTGAATTTGGCTTTGGAGTTATAATTGGTGTAGTTGCAATTGGTGTTTAAAATGCCCATGTGGTGGCAATTTAACTTTTTGGCTTCAAAAAATCATGTTGTTTTGGCAATAATGGCAATGGTAGTGCATTTGTCATTGTGAAAGATATATTCAATGTTAGGAGCAAAATCACAACATTCATTATTAATTGAATTAGTGAAAATGTTGATCATGTTGTGAAGTTAATTTTCAATTTCTTCCACCTCTTACACCATGTCCAACAAATATTTTTAAAACATCAAGACTTGGTAAATGTTCAACAAAACAAGGTAACTTTATAAACACACAAAAAAGCATAGTGAACACTTGAAGAGATGAATGACAAGTAGCAACCAAAGTGCTTGAAAGATCGATAGAAACCAATTTAATGTTTTAACAATAAGCAACCAAACCCAAAAACAATAACAACAAATGAACTTAAGTGGTGAGTAGCTATTTGAATGATGAACAACAAATAAAACAATTGAGCAATGAGCAAAAACCAAAACACCTAAATAATAACCAATTAAAATGATAAGCAATAATGAGTCAAACTAAACATAACAACAATAACAAACATAGTTGAATGATAAGAAAACAAACAAGAGGAAAGGAAAAAAAGAAAAACAAAAGAATTGCAAAAAAACAACAAACAATAGAGACATTTGGAGAGTGGTGTGAAGGCAATGGACACAAGACACTCAAAACACTAACCTTTACATCTTAAAGAACCAAAATTGACATTCTAAAGAAAAGCCATTTCAGTTCTATGTTGAACCTCATTTTAGAACTGACCCTCCAAATCAAGGTTTAAAAATTTGAAAGTTCAACCGACTTACTTAGTCTAGTTCCCCGCTCTCAAATAGGAACTTGGTGGTAGGTCCCTAGCCTGGTTCCCTTTACTCAGCATTTTGGCGGGTCCAATTCTTCCTAGGTTCCCCTTTGGGTCCTTGTAATTGGAACCAGTGGTTCTTTCCCCATCCAAAGTGGGTACCTACCCAATATTGGTACTAACCACATGAGTTCTTGTTGCTCAACCGCTAGAGCAACAATAAGACAGTAAAGTGATCCAAAGTGGTGGGATCTTTTGAAATTGATTGTTGTTTTTCTATTTCTCAAACAAGACTTCTTCAAGATTGTACATCTCAATTGTTTATAACCATTAGAGTGACAAACTATTATCTAAGTTAAAAGCTTTAAAGACCACTGTTCAACATTAGACAATGCACATACGATCAAGTGATCAAAGCATATACAATTGCCTGGTTTACTCAATATTTTAAAATTGCACAATTGTTTTTGCTTGGCTATTGCTCAGTGGCAAGCTTTTGTCAACATGAGAAAAATATATGTACAAAACCCAACAAAACGGGCCTTAATTGCCTACAATATAATAGGATGCTTAAGATTTTCTACTTTCATATTTTGAATATTGCCAAATTTGACTAAGTATACTTGCAGATGATCAGCACTTGAGCAACACCACAAAACTGAAATAAAAAACAGGTGAAGATAATAATAGATTTCCCAATACACCAAGGATCGTTTTGAACTTGAACAAAACTGGGTGATGTCCCAAAACTCATTATTTTATTATAGAAGCTTAATAAATTATTGTTTACTTGGGATGGGCTCGTGATGCCTGCATGTTCTTTCCACAGGATTTGATCTTTCCAAAATCACTCTCTAGATGGATAAGATTAGTCAGTTTTGAGGTGGCATGGGTCACCCCCAGTAGCGGTAAAATAGTGCATGGCTTTTAGTCTGCTGCTTTGATTGCCACACCAGCAGGATTACCAGAATTACCAGCATCTAGGCTTTGCTCCCATGATCTTCAGCTACTGCCATTTGATAACTTACTTGTCATGGAGGTTCCTTCAATTTTGTCACAATCATGCCTAAATTTCAAAACACTTTCATCTTTGATAATTTATAGCTTGATTTTTGAAAAAAAATCTTTAAATGGGTCATCACCATTTCAGCTACATTAACCAAAATTGAAAAAATAAAATCAAGCACTTCAATGGTACTCTAGGGAGGATGTACCCACAACTTTCATCTTTGATTTGTAGCTTGGTTTTAAAAAAATCATCTTATGGGTCATCACCATTTCAGCTACATTAAACAAAATTGAAAAAATAAAATTAAGGACTTCAATGGTACTCTAGGGAGGATGATGTACCCACAAGTTTCATATCTCAGATGGAGCTTTGTTCCCCATTTTGCAGATTCAAGGTGTTACGATAGTTAGATCATGCCCAGTGACAACAGTAAAGTGATCTATACATTATATTTTGGATGAAATATTACAATCAAATAGTGTAAAATGGCTTAAATGGGCTAGTACATATGCCACCCATGTTTGCAACAAAGTAAATTAACCCACTGGGTGATAAGATTTAAATGGTTTATCACTTTATAAGTGGGGCTGTGAGAAGAATTCACATTGGTCAAACCCACCTTCAAGAAGCACAGCGCGTGCACGCGCACACACACACACACAAATAATTTATTTGTGAAATTTGGCAACAACAGGACAAAGACAAGATTTCTCTAGGTCACAAGATTCCTTTGAGATTCCTTTAAGTAGTCCAGATTAAAAAACTGAAGTTACAGATTTCATCAAGATTCCATAAGAAATTTCAGTAGCCTTGGTAGCCCAAAAAACAGAAGGTCCCTCAAATGTTGCCACTTTCATAATATTCTGTTTGTAGCCAAATTTGGTTGCAAATATGCTCAACTTGTTGCTACTTGACAAATTTACTGGAAAAAGAAAAATCCGTGCTTCCAAGTTTGTTTGTTTTATCTTTTTTGGTTTCTTTTCCAATTTTTTGACGTAGCCAAACTGGCTATCATCAACAAGAGGATTTAGCCAAATTTTGGCTACAGACCAGAGATGAAAGTTTTTAAAAAAAAAACCTTAGAATCCTTTTGTACTTTTGCTATGTTTCTGATGGAAACTACTGCAGAAATCCGGCGATTAAGATTTATTTATTTATTTTGGAAATCTGTTGAATTAGGCCCATATTACCCTTTTTACACAAAAATCCTGCGTAGGAATAGAAATCACATTTTTCAGGTCAAAAAATTCAAAACAATCAGCCCCACTCCCCCCCCCCACCCCCACCCCCACCCCCAAAACAAAAAAAACACTACTTGTTCCAAAACGTATGTCCACAAAATCCATACAGAAAGCAGCATGTACTAAGACTGTGACCAAAAGTGTATATGAAACTAAGGAAACGTGAGCCTCGGGTGCAATGGAATGTGTATAGAATGTTGGTAATCGGCTTAGGACAAATTAATTTGGGAATAATCAATCAATCACTCACGCCTGCTTTTTTCAAGATAGAATTGGTTTGTAACTAGACAATTAGGCAGATCAATCACACAAAAGTTTAATGTCACACAAAAACCCCAACAACAATCTGAATGAATTCAGCTGCAGATTATACCGCTAACGCAGGTACCTATTTAGATTATGTACACCAATAGTACGTAACTTGGCTGCTTCTTCTTCTTGTATAGGTCCTACAAAATTAAGTGCGGATTTTGCAGGGAGCTATGAGATTCCTTTTCATTAATGTTTTACTTAAGGGGTGATTACAGTCCGGAACTTTCAGAACGTCTCAGCGTGTTACAATATGATTTCAGTGGTGGAAAGTGCCTGCTGGGCATCGGCATGCAATTTCCAGTACTCTCTCCAACCCCCCTCTCTCTTTCTCACTTTCTCTGTGTGCAGCCGAGTCTCACTGCAGAACCCATCTGTTGTTTCCGCAGTTGCTGCACTTTCCTCCTGTGTCTTCTTCTTCTTCTTCTTCTGCAACAGGAAAGAACAGTTCATGATTTTCTCCTCCATCCTTGGCGTAGGTGCCTGGTGGGCATGAGCTGCGGTAGTTGCCGCAATTGCCCGCAGTTTCGCTGGCCACGGTACTGAAGCTGTTGCAGGCACAAATATTTCACTCAGTAGCAGCTACTTCCAGGGTTAGAACTTATTAGTACTGAGTTCAAGCTCATAATATTTATATTTTCCGGGCGTCGAATTCCTACTGAATTCAAAGACGTGTCTGAGGTACATCTAATTATTGACTGCAGAACGATAAACTTTTAATTCTCAGTGAAGGCCTGCTGTTCTAAACATTAGCAAGGGGTGATCTCATCTGCATAAAAAGTTTGCTGTCGCAGGTCAAACGGAGCGCAAATCTTTCCCCAAACTTAGTTTCTGCGCAAGCTTCGTGATCAACAGTACTGTGGTGGTTGTCGTATTTTTAACAGAGTTAAAATCCAGGATGAATCATACACACACGCACGCACGCACGCACGCAATTCGCCCCCGATGAAAATAATAATGTAAAACAATCCGTATTCAGGTTTCTAAATTCTCATGCTAAGAGCTAGCAAGATGCATACACACATAGATAGATAGATGTGGGGATTGTAAGAAGCTTCATGAAGCGAAAACCAGCTGTGTAGGCAGCTTTACTCAAAGGCAAAAGTACAGTGAGAAGGCTTAGAGCGGAGACTGCTGTACCTAGTGTCAAAGGAAGTCTCGAACCACGTCGAGTTCTGGTTGCATCTGCACAAACCTCAATCCACACACACGTGCGTAAAACGCCCTCGTCCAAATCTGGCGCTTGAACATCAATCTAACTATATAAGAGTTGACGACAATATTGTAATAATTAAGCTTACAAGACTAGTAGTACCATATTGTTGAAGTCCAGCTACATCAACTGAAGAATTGTATGTGATATCAAAAAAAATCTAGCAGGCAGCGCTACTGGGGTGGGAAGAGATGAGGCACTAGGCCAAAAGATTTTACTCACGTGCAGGTGGCACGGCAGCCGCACTTGGGGCAACATCCACATCCGTTACCGCAAGACATGATGATGAATCCAGTAGCCAAGACGAAGTTCAACCCGGCAAGTCCAAGACTACAAGTTGGATCGTTGCAGAAATTTGCTTGAGAGAAAAGGAATGGAGAGAAAGCCGAGAGGCGCTGGTGATGGAAGAAGCTACAGTTGTTGTTGCTGCTGCTACTGCTGGTACTTGTTGCTGTTGGGTGTGGGATGCTGCAGGCGGTTTGGCGAGAAGCAAAGCAGATGGGCAGCCTTTATTATTATGCTTCCTAGTCATCGCTCGATCTCTCTCCCCTACTTGCGCCGCCTTCACCGGGCCGACTGGCCCCACTCAGTCACGTCTGGTTTTAGACGCAGGAAAACCAAGAATATAAAAAGGAAAGGGGGTTTGCTACCCAATAAGAGAAAATAATATACCTATGCAGGCAAACCCTAGAAACAGGTGGAGTCTAGAATCGTGCTTCCCTCACGCCTCCAACGATCTCGCCAATGATTCAAGAACACCCAACTCCCCTCTCAACAGATTTAATAATAATTAACCATCAATTGACATCAGGTCAATGTATTTAATATATTTCAAGGTTACCTTAATTTAATATTTCAGTAACCTTGAAATAACTTATCTAAAGCATAATTACTTAGTTACCAGACCTTGGTAATTGAAATTATATTATATTATATATTGTTCATTTTGAAATCATTTTGATTTACATTTTTATTGATTTTAGAAAATGAAAATTGGTTTTCTCCTATTGAAAACATTAACATTGTAACAACACCCATGATGTTTTTTTTTTTTTTTCCCTTGGTATGTCTCATTGTGTTGAAAATATTTTTTAATGGCACTTTTATAATGTTTTCCAATGTCCTTCTTACCATGCTTTTCAACTATCTTTAGTTTAAACAAACATAAAGTATAAAATATTTTTGACTTTATCACATGAAATGTCCTTTATGTATTTTTAGTGGTCTGGATTTCTTCATACATTGTATCCGATGACTTTAACCTTCCATGTCTTGATGGCTTTTATTGCTTTTAAAAACAAACTTTGATGTTGAACCTAATGTCTTAATATGCTTGTTTAACACCCTTGGTATTGTTTGTTGCCATTGTGTTGTTCCTTTTTTTTTGCATTCCCATCTTTTTGTTGTTTCCTCTCTTTTGTCATTATTAATATTGTTTGAGTGTGTTTTTTTTATTGACCAAATGTAAGTCATTCTAAAATCAAAACACCAATTGATTTGAATTTTCACAAAGGATATTTAGATTTGAGAACATTTATTAGGTCAATGCCTCATCTTGGAATGTCTTTTTCAAACCTTGGCTTAGAGAAAATCAAAGTGATTTGAAAGTTTAATTTTTTTTCAAAATGTTAAACAAATTGGGTCGTCACTAATTATAGAAGAGAACAAAGTTAAAGGGAGAAATATTTTTTATTATTCAAAAATTAAATTTTTTTAGAAAAAATAAATAATGTGCCCATTTTATATGAAGAGGGTGATTAGAAGGGGCAATTGAATGTCCACCCCCAAGTCATGTGTGGAAGTGATATCATAAGATTAAAAAATGTCATTTCTCATTACATATTAATGAATTTCATAATTAAATATTAAGTTGAACTAGTTCTTCATAAACATAACATGATAAAAATAATGCAAATTTATCAACTTTGATAAAAATGCTATAATGAATATTTCATTTTCATTGTCGACTTGAATATGTTTCTTATTTTGATTAAAACATTATGAAAAAAAGGATGTTTTGTAACTAGCTTTGCAACTCAATTTTTGAGTTGCATTGGACACTTGCAATTCACTGTATTTATATGTTGTGAGTGCTATTGAACAAGTTGCAAGAGTTGCAACTTATCATATATATGATGCAACTTATTACAACTCAATTACAAATTTGTAGCAACAACTCTTTTTCAATTACTATGCAATTTCCTTATGATTATAATCATAATGTTATGTTGACGTCATTTTTTATCCATCCATCAAAATTTAACACATGGCACTATGAGGATTTTTTGTGATTGTTTTGAAATATTGATATATCCATTGTCCATTATGATTATTCATTTAAAATGGTCTCGAATTATGACACCTAGCACAATCAAAAGAAGAGTAGATGAACTTAAAAGTAGCCACATAAGTTTTTTAATTTGTTATGTGTCTTATTTTTTGGGTTAAGTTTTTATGAGTTCATCCCAACATGGCACATGTATTTTAATGTGAGAATGTGAGAGGAGACACTTCTTTTATATAGTTTGTAAAATGAGATATTAAAAACAAAGCATATGGGTTCAATATTTTAGTGGCACTTTAGTTGAAATTGAGTTGTAATTACAAAAAATAATTCCCACATGTATTTTAATTTGTAATTAATGATTTGACATAATTATTTGGAATTTAATTATTTGAATTAAATATATGATAAGTAATTATCTTGATTGATTATATGAATTAATTATTTAAATAATTATTATATAATTAATTATGTTGATAATTGATGATCTAAATTCAAATAAAATTCAATAATTATTCACCTACTTTAAAAAAAATTTAATCTAATTTTTTATAAATAAATAAATAAAAAATATATTTAATTATTAAGTTTAAGTAATTAGTTATTATGTAATTAATTAATTAATTATTATCTGAATTAATTAAATACTAATTAATCAAATTTGATTAATGAATTCATATGGATAGTTTATTATTTAGTTTACTTAATTAGTTCATGGTAATTAAGTATATTATATATTAATTACCAATTAAAAAATTAGTAACAAATAATTCATTTATAAATAATAAATAATAAACATGAATTTGAGTATAAGACATTGAGGTTTATAAAGACATATTCATATGTACACCCTTATTGAATGTTTAATAAAATATATACATTACTTTTAATTTCAATTGAAAAATAAGCTTTCACCTTTCATGAAATTCTATGGTTTGATATATATGTATACTAACATAATATTGTGAATTCCAATGTAGTGAAATATTATTAACACAACGATTGAACATCAATCACAAAAAATAGGACTATAATATTTACTACATTATTTAAATTTTAGTTATTTAGATAATTATGAAAAATGAATTATTTTAATTAATTAATTAAAGAAAAGAATCAGTTCATATCAATGAAACACTTAATAATCTAGTTTTAAAAAGTTTGAAGTGTATGAGCAATGATGTTTGTATGTACATATTCATAAACACTTTAATACACCATTCCAATCCAACTAAAGGCTTGCATTTACACTATCAATGAATAGCACAATCTGTAAATGTTTTAATAGTATGAATTGCCACATAGTTGACAACTATTTTTAGATGAGTTGAACTATCTAATTCCAAAATAATGGACAAGTAGTAGTTATGTAGTGAAACCATAGTGGTGCATTTAATTGTCATTTAGTTGTAAAATCAGCCAATTTAATTGATTTTTCGTTGCAAATGAGTTGCAAGTTCCAGATGTTATGGACCTTTACCTAATCAAACATGTGGCATGATTGTACACATTAACGCCATATGTTAGTTGCAAAAGTAATTGTTCACTCAACACTAAAGTTACACCAGTTGTAACATAGTTGAAATTAACCACTTTGTTGCAACTTGTGATCATGGTCAAATTATGGTTGACTATCATAGTATATAGTTTGCATACATACGCCCATATAGAGTCTAAGTTGCAACTTATGTGCAATTAAATTACAATTATGAAATATTCTGACATGACATTTTAATTATTAATTCATCATATTTCCATACTATAGTTGTACCCTAGTTACAAAGTAGTTTCCATGATGATATACTTGCGTGCCAGTCTCATCTTCATGGACACGATTTTTCATAGTGAAAGGTGTCACGGAAATGTTACAAAAAAAATTAAATTAAAATTGAAATTTTTTATGTCTTTTCTATTTGATTTAATTAATGAAATATGATTAATGAAAATATATTATATATTTTTAAAATATTGATTCAAAGCATTATTAAATTGAAAATAGAAAAATATTATTTATTTTAAAAATTAAACTCATGATTTATAATTTATAATTATAATGAAATTTCATATAAATTTATTTTTATTTTTTATTTTTCATACAAACCAAAAGCTACCATCATTTTACCACTTGTTGGAGTTAATGAATATTAAATCCATGAAGGAATGAATGGATATAGAGTGAGGTTTAATAATTGGAAATGCATTGAAACATGTTCATTTCATTTGTAAAAAATGT
>Ga0116229_10002377_pt1 | contig 30360 bp, 19 predicted proteins | sample S1TSphgellanicum_3_FD_87313 | JGI IMG/M metagenome (GOLD analysis project Ga0116229, IMG submission 87313) | Host-associated microbial communities from peat moss isolated from Minnesota, USA - S1T2_Fc - Sphagnum magellanicum MG | ecosystem: Host-associated > Plants > Peat moss > Unclassified...
AAAGAGATAGGTGTCCAACCCTTATACCCGGCGGATACCCACCTCATATTATTTATTTTGTTTTTGTGAATGCTTCTTTTGTGTGAAGTAGCCTAACAACTAATTGGAATGGGGGCACCAAAATTTATGTGCCCCGCAACCGCTACCTTGGATGAGCACTTATTTCAAGAACACCCCACTCCTCTATGGTTACCCTACACACTTTGAACTTCATTTTGGGTTGCATCTCTTTGGATGGGTTCAAAGCATGGATTAGGGTTTTCTTAACTACCAATTTGGTTTGCTTGTAAAATGTCCACTTTAGTATAATTTTTAAGATTGGTCTTTCTAGCATTCATATTGAGGCTTTTGAGTCCCCCAGCTTTACAATATATGTTGTGTCTACATAAAATTAAGGGGTTTGATTCAACACACAAAAAAAATTGCCATCATAAAACTTAAACTCTTTGATGCACTTAAGAATTGATGAATTCCTCCCAAAACATGCATTTTTCTCTATTAATATCATTTGAAATTTGTCACACTGTGAAAAATGCTCTGATGGGAGAAAAGAAATTAGCATCAACCCAATTTTTGCAAATAATTCATGGGTTAGTTTTCAGAGTTATATGAATCACATGATTATGCTACCATGCCAACACCCCCAATTGCATGTTTTTAGGCTAGAGTCATTATGTAATGAGCCACTTGTTTCATACTCCACTATGGATCAAAAATTGATCAATGATCTTGGATTCGTAAGGACTTCACAATTAAACAATAATAATTTGCTTTAAAATGGATCCTAAACACAACAATCAAGTAAAACAAATAATCCTTAGATATGGTAGCCTAATAATCCATATCATCCATGTTGTATATGGTCACACGGTCACATTTTTCATTTTCATTAAATTCAAAGAAAATCAATGTGTTTTTTACCCTAAAGATCATTGTCAACCCATGAAAACCTTTGAAACTAATCATGTTGTATACACACACACACATATGAAGGGGTGATGATAATGACCATTTACCTTATCATTTGGTTGAAGTCTTTACTCTTATATATATATATATATTAGGAGATGATTTATCAAGTTAGCTTTTCACACCTGAGTTAGCACAAGTGTAAAACTAAAATTGTGGTGTTGATACAATTGGGAGCTCGGTGCATCAATGGTTCATATAAACAATTTGCATTAAAAACCACTTGAATTCATATTTGAGAAATATCGTAGGACATATAATTTTATATTCAACAAACTTGATTTGGGAAATGGAAGTTCAATATATGCATTTAGTCCTTAATCAAAAAACTTTTGGGTCAAATCATATGTTGACATTTTAATGTTAATTATAATCATGTGTATTTTGATTGTTTATGTAACCTTTGTGTATAAAGCTTTGTGGTTTCACACATATTAATTTTGTATAATTCCATTTTACCTGCATAATTGTTTTGGTAATTTAACCCCCAAGCTAAACCATCTTACAAAGTTTTAATCTTTGAGAAATTAACTAATTTGTATTCAAAATTGATGAATTATTTGAAAATTATAATTTCCTAAACATCAAAGAAAATCAAGGTTCCAATGCTTGTTTTCAAATGATAAGGATTGATTTGTCACATAATTACCCAAGCATTCAATTGCCAATAATGTTATTTTGTGTAAAGAATTTATTGAAAATTTTAACATAATGGGTTTTGATGTAGATGGTTCACATCAAACATTCATGCCTAGGATTTGTAGTCATTTTGAAATATTTTTTAAGGACTATGCAACCAATCACATACTAAGTTAGTGTGTGAGTTTCAATGTTGCACCTAGTTTAATTCTTAACAAAATTCACATGACATTATTTTTTCGGTGTGAAAATTGAATTTCATAATCTACACCTTAAAATAATACATACTAGGTTTAATAATTAGGAAGAAAAAAATTAACATTGTGAGCATATATCACCACTTATATGTGTTACATACATGAGCATCTTTAGTGCAAAAATATTGAATCCACCACTCAAGACATATTATGCGAAGGCTAATCATTTTTTGGGGCTTTTCTCTCACATTTTTATCTCATCCAATCCAACTCACCATTATGATGTTGTTAAGTTCCACCCAAAATTCATCTCTATCATGGTATTTTATTTCAATTATATTTGACCCAAAATGTTTAGATTAAGATATCTTCCATCATGTTCATACATGATTTTACAAATAAAATTGTGATTCATGTTCACAAAATGTCAATTAAGTGGTCGCCATGACTTATAAGTAGAAAAAAATGTCATCTCATCTACTAATGTGCCTTATGCACAAAATAAAAAGTAACACTCTCCTTGTGTTGGATGAAATTTCTTCCAAATAATAGATGGTCCTTTTCAAGCACATGAAATGATTTTTATTTCTTTTCACTATTTTGGGTAAAAGTAGTTCCTACACTTGTCGTGTACTAAAAAAACATAAAAAATCAAGTGTACAAAACATAGGCAACATTATTGGACATTAGTTTAATAAGTCAAAAATTACATGTAATATTATGATACCAACAAAATATATAGTCTTTTTCTCATCAATTCAAACAATGGCACCATTCTTCTTGCATATTCTTTGAGATTGTGTTAAATAACCCATTACAATGGTGAAACATTAACTATTGATCGTAGAATTGACACAACCTTGATAATTGAAGATTTAAAGTTATTTAGCTAGTCCCTTCATGCCAACCATTATCCTACAATATATACCCATGGCATTTTTCATGAGATTGTTTCTATGAAATCCATGAAATGTTTTATTGAAAATTCATACAAAAAGTGTGTTTTTCACACTTTTTGAATTGTAAAGTCATAATAATATCTTTATTCTAGGAAAACCCCACAACCATATGAAAGAGAAAGAGACTTTACAATTGCACATGGTTTTTTTTCATTTCACTTGTGTTCAAAAATATTTCATTAATAAAAAAATGAAGCCTTATGGTTGTCAAAAAATTCATGTTATATATATTTTGTTTACATTGAATTTATCCAATCCTTTTTATCTAACAACTAAATCAAGATTTAACTTTGATTTAGATTAAATTTTGAATTTGAAAAAATTATCTTGCACATTTAAAAGCTACTTGCTTGAATTAAGGATTTTTTATTGTCAAAAGGTTGTCACCAATATTGAAAATTATTGCATATTATATTGATATTACTCATAGATTTTTTTTCACCAAACTATTTCACCCTTAGTGCACTTTCATCCCAATATATGGTTTATTTTTAAAATATTATTTTGTTGACAACAATAGTTTTTTGTTAAATTTGAATTTTTTTGTATTTTCTTCAGTTGAATTTTTAAAAAAATTATTACTTATTTTGAAACATCATCCAAGTGGTATAAGTTAGGGATATTCCTTAATTTACACATTTAATAGCTAGCATTCCATTGAATTGGTGTGTTTTGTCCTTATATGGTCACATGTTAACATATTCAAAATAATTGTTTTTGATATTCTTGAAAACAGGTAATATTTCAATTTATTTCTTGACCTTGTATTTGTCCCAAAAACCAATTATGAGCTTGTTTGACTCCTTTTGTAACAACAAACTATTTAAATTCAACATATTTTCAATCCTTTGGGTTTTTCAATGTTTGTCATTATAATTAATGATGGGGGACATTAAGTTTTTAAATTGTATACTACTTGTTGATAAAAAAAAGTATTGTTTAGGCATATTAGGTGAGGGAACCTTTTTTTTCCCACCCTATTATTACTTATTTTTCTAATATCTACATCTTCAAGCTAAGTGCCATAAATTCAATTATAATTTCTTCTTTGCATCAAATTTTGAAACCCTATATTTGTTTGATTTTTTTGTTTTAATACTTGACAAAAAAATAAGGAACACATGATGGCTCCTATTTTTCAAAGATTTGAAAAATGTAGTGAATAGAATACAACCATTTGCTCTCTTGGAAATATAAGTCACTTCACCAAAAATGCCATTTTATGATTGGTCCTTTTCAATTGGACTAGTCACTTATGCCATTTGTAATAAAATCAAACTTTTGTTTATGTCATTTTAGTCATTTATGCCACTTGTAGTCATATAGGACTACAAGGCTACAAAATGACATTTTTCAGTTAATGAATTATAGTTCATACCAAACATTTGTAGCACATATATTTGATGTCTTAAGCCATTAACTCTTTCATTTTTTTCAAAACAAACAAAAAGACAAATGATGTTGAATGTATAATGATTTACTTTCTAAAAAGTAGGTCATGGTTGCACTTGTTGCAATAAAAGATTATGTGTAAATGGCATGTAAATGGAACTAGTTCACTTACTAACCCATTAATTGAACCTACTAACAATACCTAAATTTTTTAATACATATATATTTCAAAACTATTTTTCCCTTAATACCAAGCATTAATGCATACATTATATTTGTTAAAAATTGGTTTTCAAAATAAACATAACCCTATTATAGAACTAATTAAATTATAAAACTTACCCAACAACCAATAAATGACATTTTATATTTTTACTTGTGTGTTTTTTTAATTCAAAGAAAAATGTCCCCCCCCCCCAAATGCAAAACCTACACTTTATGTTGCAATTATTGATCCTATGACACATTCCACATTTAAATATTAAACACACTTGGGGTTTTTTTCATCATTTCATAATTGATTCACCTTGGTTTGCATTAATATGGCAATTGCTAAAACTATTAAAATAATTAAAGTTTGACCCATAATCGATAGTACTATCTCTTTCATTTAGAAGTAATCATTTTCCATTTGAACATTCATTTTTGTACATTTTTCTATTTCAACATCATCACATTTTTGTATTCCCAAATTGAGGATTCATAAAGGATCTCATCACTTAAATTGAATTGTTGTCTAACTAATTTGCCATAAATCAACAATTCATTTGGTTTATGATTTTTCCCTTTGAAGAAACATCAACCCAAATGATCAAAACATGGTACTAAAATCTAATTTGGCTCTTGTTTTATTAAATCCATCTTCACCCTCATTTTTTTTTTCCCAATTTCATTATATTAACTTTCACCATCTCCATATTCATTGAAGGCTAAGTTCCTAAGGCTAGATTTAACTTCTTGAACTAGTCATGTGTTTTTGTTCTTTAAACTAAGTTTGGTTAAATGACAAAATTTCCATATATTATTTGAACATCAATGGCCATCTCCAACCATTCAATGGCATAATAACATATATTTTAATTTAAATAATTCAATCCACCTAGAAGATTTGTCAATGATTGCATTTCCTCTTATTGAATTTGACATAATTATTTGTGATTTACAAGTGTTATGTTATGCAATAACTTCGTAGACATCATTACACAATTAACATACTTTGCACACTACCCATCATCAAATTTTGTTACATCATTAACACACTAACCTTATTGGAATTGTATTGATTCATCACCTCTTGATTGCTTAGATCTCAACACCTTTGGTTTTGTAACTCCTTTGATTTTGTAAGAGCACATGAATACACTAAACACACAAATTCATAACATGGAAAATGTTTAAATTCATTCTTACCTTTAACAAAAATACAACTCTAGTGATGTTATGCACAAATTGACCACATTAACACAAGCACACATAAAATCACTTTTTAAAATATTAATTTTAATTCATTCATGAAAATACCGCCTTACAACTTAGGTATCATTTTTGATAAGTTCCAAGTTCCTCAAAGTCCTACATTCTCCTAAATTTAGGTTAGATAATCTTGAATGAGAAACTTGTGACTCAAAATGCATTTATGGAGGTCATACAAGAAATGTGGGGTATCCATAAAATCATCAATGTAAGACACAAAACATCATCATCCCGTCATGTTGATTTTGTTGATAAAAATGATATTTATACTAGGTGATGGTTTGACATTTATGAATGAAGACTTTCATAAAGTTATGATTGCATTCATTATCATCTTACTTTCAAAAACAAAATTGTGAAATTTTCTTTGTAATTTCACTAATATCTATGATCAACAAGGTAATTCAATTATTTGTTGGAGTTGCAAAAAAATTAAAATATTGGAAATAATACTTGGTTGGTCGCTTAACTTGTAATGGACCTAAAAATCACATAATGTAGATGTATCAAAATGAATTGTTGAAAACAAATGACACATTTGGGTTCAAAAGTTGATGATCTGGTTTGAATAATTAGTGAATACAAGTCAAACATTGATGATGAATTAGAGTAGCAAGATGAGGATTTTGATAATCACAAAAATGTTTCCTATGTACAAACTAGTTGATATGTTATTGAAGATGTTTGTTGATAATTATGAACCTTAAAGTCAAAGCACATTTTGAAAAAAATATTGTATAGATCTTGGGTTGCCAATTGTTATCTCATGTATGGATGTTAGGTTTGAAAGGTGAATTGTAAATGTTAAATGGATTTTCTTTTGTTGATTTATTCAAAGTGTGGTAGTGATTGGACTATCAAATTGGAAAGTTTTAAAAATTGTTTTGACAAATCACCTTTTGGAAAGTCACTAAGAATTTGGTAAGGGTACCAACTAGCTTTAAAGTCAAATGTCCTTGCCAAAAGACCAATGACCGTTTCAATAGCTCTTTAAAATTAGACAACGTAAATTTTAAAACAATATTTAAACCTCAATTTGATGACATATTCTCTTTTGATTTTCTTAGGAATTCTTGAGAAGATCACCATTTTGAATATTCAAGTGGGTTTTTAAAAATTATGTAGTTTCGTTTCATTACTACCAAAGTGCCTTTGTTGAATTGTTTTTGTTTCAACAATTGTTGTCTTGTTTTGATCTTTGAATTCAATTGCAAATTTGTTTTAATCCATTTGATCATTTCCCACAATTAATGGTACTTCTACAGAATAGTCAAATTGATACTTTGTGTAAACTTTAAATTTGAAAATTTTCACTACTTTCCAAAATTCGTTTCTTGCAAGTTCACTTGATAGATTTATTCAATGGCCTTATCAAAAAGTTGTTGATTCCAACGTCAATAATTCAAGTTAATTTTATGCATACACATGAACCAACACAATGGTCATGAAAGTACCATATGTTCAACATATTATTATTCACACATTTTCTAAGGAACAAAGCGCTGAGTGTTGTGGGCATTGAAAAGTAAAGGAGACACAAATTTCAATTTGAATTAAAAAGCAGTTCACATGTTTTTTGACTTGGATGTATTACAAAATTTTGTTCAAGGTTGCAACTTTCTCCAAGTTCTCCTCCTCTTTATGTTGTTAGTGAAGTAGGTTTGGGAAAGGTTCAAGTGTTCATAAAGGAAAATGTTTACATATTTTTTATAGGTCATGGAATTCCATGACATGGAGTCCCATAGGTGTTGAAAGTGAATCTATGAGGTCTAACTGAAATAAACATGTATTTCAATGAATTGTTGCATCATCATTTTTATATCATGTAGGTTTTGGTCATTTTTCATTGTAAGCATGACAAAGATATAACTTGAAAATCATCAAATTTTGTCTCATGTGACATTGAATTATGTAATATTGCCTCCTTGGTAGTCACACCTTTGCATAAAAATACATTTAGGTAGACTCCCAGACAACATGTGCTAAAGTGAAACTAAGACCTTTGGGTGGATGCAAACTAAAGTGATTCACTTTTGGTGTCATAATGATAGTTTTATGCTTTGTGTTTAAATGCTTATGGTTAATAACATAAACTTAAATTATGCCAATTACCAATGGGTCTAGCTTTTGGAAATAACACATTCATAATATTAAATATTTGAAGTTTGAAAATATGGATTGGTCAATCCATATTAATTATAAAGTTAGATTTGAAGTTGTTTAAAGATGTTTGTTATAAACTTTTGAAAGGTCAAAATTGAACCCTATTTTCAAAAGTTCTTTTGAAATGTAAATTTTCTTTGTTTCTTAAATTTTTTTAAAACTTAAAATGCATGTTTTAAAAATCTTTTAGTTAGGCTTTTGTTGATATGGTTTTTATGGGATTTTATTTTAGAATTTCCAAATTCTATCAACCACAACATATGATATCAATGTCTTTTGATATAAGTTTTGACCTAGGTTTAAGAGGGCCCATGTAGGTGGGTCAAAATCTAGTAGTCAAATATTACATTAATGAAATATTAAAAAGTAACAACCATGCCTATTTGAACACTTTTTATGGACTGGTATGGGTGAAAAGCAATTGTAACCACTAATTAATGTTTCAAATGTTAAAGTGGTTATTTAAATTGGTGTTGAAATTTTTGGATTTTCTTATATAAAAACATTCAGACAATATCTTGGGAACGTGTGAATAAATTTGACATCAATATAATGAATAAATAATAATTTAATTTTTTTGTAAAGCATTTGAAAGTAATGTTTTTAAATAATGAAAAACTTATAAAATGATTTGAGAAGATGTGAAAATGACAAAATTTTGGCAACTTTTTAATATGGACCTTAACATAGTAGTTTTTTAAAAATTCATGATTTCTTTTCTTTTTTTAATTTTTTTAATATTCTAAAAATATTTCAAAAATATTTTAAATTAAGAAGTCACCAAAGGGGGCATTATTGGCTTCTGTTAGCTTTCTTTCACCCGTATGGGACTTATGAAGAGTGTTAGATATGTTGAAAATAAATCATTATAAAATACATATACACTCCTATGTTCTTTTGGGTAGATGCAAGTTATAGTGGCTCACTTTTATGACATAGAGGCTAAATTATGCAAGGTGTTGTAATTGTAAGCTTCATAACTATGCACATATATACTAATTTAATATTAAGGAATTGGATTTAAATTTTCAACTTAATTATCTAAATGAGTATGCAAATTATTTTGCATAACCATGTTAAAGTTCATTTTTTGAAAACTATATGGAATGCTTCCTATGTTAATTGTTGTTGGGTTGAACTTGCCACAAAAGGGCAGAGCCATTGTGCAATGAGCCACTTGCTTGTTGTTTGTGGTTTGCTTAGTGGATGTAGGAACTCACATATTATTTAGCTTTATAATAATACTAACAAATCTAGTAAATCTACTTTTCAACATTGTGATTGAAACAAAAATTGACATTGTTCTCTGTAATTGTAAAGCATATCTTGTAAGCCTATGCTACTACTCTACATTATGCTACAAACGAAACCTCAAATTTAACCTTCATTAAGGTAAAAATGTTATGGACTTTGTAACCTAAACTTGTGGACTTGCCAATTGGCAAATTGTTTTATATATGGACTTTGAAATGACCTAAGTATTCTTAATATTTTTTATAGGGACTTAGAATATAATGATTTTTCTTTAATGAACATGTTTGAAAAAATTAACATCAAATTTTAAAGTATTAGTTATGGAATTTTAATCAATGTTAAAATGCTTGAAAAACGTAAAGTCCATATCTATTTCAATTTTAAGTTTTCTTAAGCTGATTTTTTTTGGAGAATCATAGAACGAAAACCTCTAGAAGGGCTTGAATTTTTAAAATAAAAATAACATCAAAATAAAATCAAGTTTGGCCATTAATCATTGGAATTTGAAAAAGGTCAAAATATGGACTTTTTAGACGTTTTCTATGAATCCATAATGAGCCACTCTAGCTGGCATCTACCCTTTTGGCTAGTTCATGCTTAAGATTGGATTTATATACCTAACTAATTTGTCATGATTTTGACAGCTTTGCAAATGAAAAATGATTTTTTCTCACTATCAAGAAAATTCTTGTTATTGCAATGATCTACTTGTTTACTTTCATAAATCTAAACAATTCCACCATTATTATTATTTTTCAAATTCAGCTTTCAAAAAAGCAAATAGATCAATACAAGGTGTTTCAATTATAGCATTTGGATCCCATATCATCTTTTGAAGCACTAATTGATTAAATAGTAAATGTTAGCAACATCAAAAGAGTGCAAGTTGGTGTTTCTAAATTTTTTTAAAAAAAAAATTAGTGTTTTGGAACAAAGAGAAGGTGCATTAGGGGTTTGAGAAGTCATGGAGAACACTTGAAACAATTCAAACTCTTAAGGTTGAATTTTTTCATGCACCAACTTGTTGAATTAACTCATGCGAGATGATGACAAAGTTGTAATTAAAGAGTCTTTTGTTGTGTCACCATTGTTAAAAGGAGTGCATTCACTAAAATATTTTCTTTCGATTTCATTTTAGCTAAAAGAGTTACAAGAACAAATTGGTGAGGAAATTGGTTGTATGGAATAGGTTTTGAAAAAAAATTACCTATCCTTAAACAAAAATGCATTTGAACACATGAAAACTATATTTTTCATTCCTCATAAATTTGTCCTCCAACTCCAACTATGAATATGAAAATCACACTTTTTTTAAATTAATTTTGTGAGAGGTTTTGTAAAATATGTGATTCATGTCATATAATATTTTTCATTCCATACACACACTTTCTTAGTAAATTGTGTGGTTTTATTCATATGAATGTAACATAAACCATTTCACATTAATGTAAGTATGTGTCATTATAAAAAAACCATGTTTTGTTGTAGAAGTTGTAACCTGTTGCAAAATGCATACACTTTAGTCCATATGGAATAATGACACAATGATAATTAGAACTTGATTTAATATGTGAGTGACCTCTAGAGTATTGTGATGCATATGTTGACTTTTATTTCATGTTCCAAAAGTAGAAGTCTGTGCATCTAAATGAAAAGTTATAGATTCAATAAATGAATTTTTTATTTTGAAGTTACAATAAAGGATAGAATCATTCTCCAAAATGGGTTGTTTGTTTTATATATCCAAATCTCCATAGAGGTATAAGTAACACAAGCATCATCAATTCTAATTTTTAAGTCTAACAATAACAACAAGGTCAGACATCTATTAACATGCATCCCTTGTGGACCCTCACTCCATTTTCTTTTTTGATTTAATATTCATTGTTCTTAATAAAAAGTAAGTCCAAATAGGTAGTGTTTCATTTCTTTATTTTGCATTGAATGAAAAGCCGAATTTGAAAGTGAATGAGACTTGGACCTACTTGCCATTACCACAATTTGAAAATTTGGCATTTCATACAATACAATTTAATTTTTTCACCAATTTAAAAAATAATTTAATTAATGGCAAATCCACTAAAATACTATGATATTGTACCAAGCCTTAAATCTTGAACATGGTCTAATTAAGTTTGTTTACCATGCCTATTATGTAGCAAGTTCATATTTTTCTAATGTGTTGAAATTTCAAGTCCATCAAACTTACAAGTTGGGCTTAATTATGTACAATTGTAATCAAACATCTTTGAAAAATTATTGATCATAGCCCATCATTCCAACTTCTCCACAAATCCTACTTTTAGATAATTCACATCATTATTCTCACCTCCAATGTGAAAGGGGCAAGGGGGGATAATAAAATATTTTTTTCACAAAAAGGAATTGACAACATGGTAGAAATAAATCAACTTTCAAAATAAATTGCCTTCAATTTCTTGTTGCTATTCTTTGTATGTATCATTTAATAAAAGACAACGTGGCTTGAAAAAAAAGTGAAAATTTGACAATTATTTTTCAATATTGCAAATGATGTATGGAAGCATCCCTTTTTAAATTGACTATGCATGCAAATAGCAAGCAAGCTTTGGAGTCTCCTTTAACATGCAGTCTTGTGATTGCATTATGGTCCAATGTGGGCTCTAATGCTTTCTTAAAGCAACGACTATTGGAGTATTTAAAGTTGGTGGAAATTTTGATTGTCATGGTTTTGGGTAGTGTGAAAGACAAATGACATTTTTCAACTATTTTTTTCATGAAATCCAAGTTCGGAAACAAATTGACAAACCATTTTGATTTGGTTATAAAGATGTTTGCTCAAGATCACCACTCCATGGATATTTTTCCATTTGGAGATGTGATCAAGGATTAACAACATAGGAAATAAAGGTATGTAAAAGATGCTTAAATTATTTTGAGCATTTAATGTTGCATACTAGATGTCTCTAATGTGTTGTGTTGGCAGATGCACCTTGTTTAGTTGCACAATGTTTGAGATTAGGTTGTAGCTTTTATGCAAGTAGGTAAGCAAGTAATCTTGCCAAGTTTTTTTGTTGCAGTTGCAATTTATATGAAAGCTACACTTTTTCTGGCTCCTTCATGTGTATTTGTGTGTTTTGGAGTCTACATTTAACAGTTTTGCAAGTTACTTGGGTGTTTTGTAAATTTTTGTCTTTTTGTAAGTTTAACAATTTATAATTTTTTGTAAGTTTTGTAATTTCTATCTTTCTATAAGTTGTGGTATTTCTTATCTTTGAATTTTTGCCTTTAAATTAATGTGTGGGTGTACAAGTAAGGTTCTAATGTATGTTGTATGTGTAGATCTAACTTGGGCTAATTGGGTAGAATCTGAAAGGATTGGGGTTTAATCCTTCCCCAAGTTTCAAAGTTATATTGCATCTATCCTAAGTTCTAACCTCCTAGTTCTTCTTGTTGCCAAAACTATACACAAAACTTCATATGTTCATTAATACACTTCCATGGATGCAAAAATCATCGCCAACATTTTGCCAAGTGAAATAATCACATAGCTAGTTTATTTTATTTGACAAACAAAATTATTGCAATAATTCCCTACCATGATTTCTTCTTGGATACAAGAATTGTTATTACAAATTATGCAAGTCATCAAATGTACGTAGGAAAAAAACAATTTGTTTGCCAAAACTACTACCCATGGCCAAAATGTATAGCTAACTAATTGACCTTGGGCAAATGAAAAAAAAAAAAGCTTCATTGAAAGGATTACATTGTGGGGGCCCTTTAACCCTTTGCTTTGGATAGCCATCTAATATGGCCATACAACATTTTGTATATACCCTAAAATAACTCTTATAATTTCCAAATATACATGCATATGTATATATTGAAATGTACACGAGGTACATTTTAATGTGATATAAATATAGATTACATATAGTTTTGATACAACCACTTTACATAATGGCACAATTTTATATGACAATTTATACCATAATATAGCAATGTATGTTGGGATAAAAATGTATAAAATGTATAACCATAAGGTTGCAACTACTAATGGTCACAACTGTAATTAATGGCACACGTGGGTTTTCTTTGATGATTTTTAAACTAAAAGTTATTCACCTCAAAGGATGGAGAAAATAGTAGTTGCAACATAATTGCAAGCATGACCAATGCCTGGAAATAGTTGTAAGAATGACCAATGATAATCGCAAATGACAATTAGTTGCATTTAGTCGCAAATGTAACAATTACAAAAACCAAGATTTCTTCTAGTGTATATCTAGGCATTAATTTTACTTAATATACCAAAATTGTATGAGGGTTAATTTTTTTCTTTTGGGTGATCAACCCAATCAAATTATCCCTAAATAGATATTTTAACCTACCTACACCCCCTTTTTCTCAACAAATTGACCACCATATGCACAACAATAAAATAAAATAAAATTGCAACACTTATGAAAACCACGAGCATCCCAACCACCTAGTATGGACACAAATTATATGGGGTTCAATTTGAGAAGTGTAATACTACCATTGATTTTAATCAAAAGAATGATTCTTATTTAATGATTACATTTTCTATGGACATTACATAGTATAATCAAAAGCACAAAATCCCATATATACATAAAATCATGTACACATTGATTGTATCAATTTGTGAAGACACAAAATTACATTGATTTGATCAACATAAGTTCAAAAAATGAATTTTATGTAATAATATGAAACATTCATCAATACAATATTCAAGGGGTTACATCTTAAATAAAAACAACGTCATGATATAGATTTGGGAAATTTAAATAAAATTAAAATTTCATAGCTTAAGATTATTTATAAAATTCCCATTATGCCATCTTGTATTGTGAAGTTCATTATGTTGCTATGAGAATTAAAACAAATAGTCATCAAATAAGTTGGACAACATTATATTAGCTTTGAATACAATTGGTGAATAAATCATAATATAAAAAAGTTAAGATTCACATTTAGTTATGGTATAAACAAGTACAAGTTTTTTTAATATTAAATTTAGTGCAAGTGCAAAATAAAAAAAGACATCAACTTAGCCAAGACCCATCATATTTGTGTAGTTGTAAATAATTTAAACCTTTTACAAGAATTTTCAATATTCATTAAAATAGTTAACATGTTTTATTGACATAGTTATATCAATCCCTTTTAGTTAAAAACAATTGCATTTCAATACTAAATTAACTTTCAAGTGATTAATTTTAAAGTTTCCACACCATGGCAATGAAAGCAATTGTCATGGGACTTATGGGATGATACTTTATTTTATAATACACACACACACATGTGTGTGAATTCACACAGATGTCACTTATGTCCATACAAGCTATGAGAATATAGCTATGCATTTCAAATATTTAATCAAGTGTCATGTTTTTACAAGTGAAAAAAATTCACATATTGACATCTACTTTAATAGTCTAAGAAAGTTGGGATCTTTTACATAATGAAAAATATGAACAAGCACATTTGGAAATTATTAATGTTTTAATGAAATATAAATGACCATGTTATAGTGCTATGGGGTGCAAGCATCCTAAAATAGGCCAAATATGTGTTCTTTGTTTTTTTTTGAATGGAGGTAGCCATAAAACACATTTGAATATAGAAATTTTACAAATGTTTTTTAGTTTAATGATCAATATGAGGACTTTCTTTGAGTTTAACATAATACTATTATGTCTTCATGGTTTTAATATGCATTTAGGTCAAATTTAAAAAATGCATGTAAATGCAAGTAGATGGTTTAAATTGGTTCCAAGGATATGAAGGTAAGACCTTCAATTCAATTTTGGGTACCTTCAAGTTGTTGGCACACTAAAATGTATTAATTTTAATTTTAGCTCATTAAAGGCTATACTTTATTAGATTTATAATGTAAAAATAAGTTTTAACACATTTTACCTAGTTAGGTTTAAACATACTTATTACATATTTTTCTTACATTAATTTTTTTGAAACTTGGTATAAAACTTATTACAAACTTAATGGAGTGCATGATGGTTTCATAATGATTGAAAAACATTTAAATCCACTTTTTCACATTTATGTCACAAAAAAAAAAAAAATTGAAGTGTTGATGGATTTTGTTTTCACCTATTTTTGCATGCTTGCTCCCTATGTTATGTTACATATGTACATAAATAAATATAGATATGCACATATTATTAAAACATCATACATTAAAATTAGATATTCATATGTTTGTGTAACTAATTATGAAATATTTGACATGTTGTAACAAATATAAGCTTAGCAATACATATGAATGATGTGCACATGAAAAGTATTTCACTTATTATTGTTTTATGAAGGTGTATCAACTAAAAAATTTATGAAATAAACATGAATTATTTTACTTTTTTTTTGTTGCAAATGGGTTGAATTGATACATTGGTTTATGCAACCTTAAAGGCAAATAGGCCATTTTGAATAGATCAAGTGTGAACTAAAGATAAACGTAGCCAAGATTTGATGTTGGGTTTATTATAAATGAATGTTTAGTTGTCTTGGGGATGGTGTCTATGAATCTCTATCAATGGACAACTTAAAACAATTTATTATTGAAAATCCATAAGAAGTTTTTGAACATTCAATGGTAATCCAATTGTAATTTGTTATGGCAACATGACATTTTGCAAGTCTTGTGTCCTAAGCCAAAATTTCCCAAACATCATTGTCTTGTTATCCCCATAAAAAAAAACCTTTGGGCTAAAGAATGATTATATAATTTTAATGTTGGGAATTTTTTTTATTTTGTTAATAATGACTGGTTTTGGGTATTTGAGTTTTTTTAATAAAAAACTAGCTAGTTTCATGAAAAGATTGATAGTTTTTTAGGTAGTTATTTGACATTAAAAAAATCATAATTAGTTTGTATTTCAAAACTAGGTATTTGATTTTTTTATGACTAGGGTTTTATATATATAGGTTGTTGAAAATTTGCTAGATTTCTTGACCTATTGGGTTTTAACATGGAGCAAAAATGTGAAAGATGTTTATGTTTTTCATTTTCATATCTTGTTTAAACCAAACTTCACTAAATTGTTTTGTGGATTATTGCCACTTCAATAACATCACAAAAATGAAAACAAAAACCCTTGTATGTAATCCTTCACTCCTAACTACAATTGGGCACATTTATCCTTTTGTGTAGAAGGAACATTGAAGATCACAAAACATATAAAATCTTCCAAACCCAATTTTAAAACTTTGAAACAAAAGGGGTTCAATGTTGGGGCAGGGTGGGGGAAAAGATTTGGTGTTGCATTTTATCATGGTAAATTATTAGTGTAGGTGTTGGTTCACCCAAGGCCGCATCATGAAAGTGAAAAATATGAAACAAATGCCACTTCTAACATTAATGCATGGCCAAAAAAATAAGCTTTAAATTTGAATAAACCTTTTGCACTTACATTTTGTCCATTACCAAAACATCACGTAATAAATTCATAATAAAATTTCATAAGTCCTACATTTTTTACATCCTTATAGAAGCCCATGGATATTAATGATTATTATTGAACTTTGTGGTTATAACTAGTGTTGTATGGTAATCCAATTTTAACACAACCTTTCAATATCAACATAACATATTTTAATATTTTTTTTATGAAAAAAGGATGTTTTAAAAAAAATTTAATGCATTAGTTGTAATGACAATTATGTATTCAACCATTTGTATTTTTGCTTTGTTGGTTATGAATGAATTGGTTTTTAAACATGAGGCAAGTTATTGTATGAACATCGAGCCCGAGCCTAGAGCCTTGAGTTGGAACTTGGGATGGTAAAATGGATTTTCCCCCATATACATGTAAATAAAATCCAAAAGTTTAACCAAAAAATGAATGTTATATAGGTAAACCTAGAAACAAACATGAGGATGAATATACGCATTCATATTCATTATGGATGAATGATTTTTTTTCATTTATCTAATGTATGGATAAAAAAATTAATAAAATTTACATGTTTTTAATATATAAAACTTCCATCAAAATGATCAATGAGTGTTTTATTTTATCATTAAGTTATTATGAATGAAACTTTTATTCCCTCATATTTCTTAATTATATTACTATTATCATGCTAACATCCACCCCATGGTCATTGGTTTTTTTTTGGGGGGGCAAATTGATCCAATGTTGTTGATGACAATGGGTTTTTTTTTTCCTTTACAAAGGTGCCACAACTTTCATAAAATCTAACTAGTGTTGTTAACAACAATGGGTTTTGAATGTTTTAAATATTTTTAAACTACCTATTGTCATTGATGACAATGGGTTTTTGAAATAAAATAAAATTTAATTTCAAGCACCTTAATTAGCTTCCTTCAACAACCTACTATCATAGATGACAATGAGGTTGTCTTTAATAATTATTTATCTTCAAGGTGCCATAATTTTCACAAAATACATATATAACATTGTTGAAAACAATAGGGGGGGTGGGGGGTTAACACTCAACCCATAAAAACATGTCTTTAATTGCTTAACATTGTTGATGAAAATGATTTTTTAAACAAAATTTTTAAAATTATTTTGGTCCCATCATCATATTTTCCCCTATTGTCACATTATTCGTAAATGACATTCAAGTTTGAAATATTAATACTTGGACTACAAATGAAAATGGAAATAAATAAATTTTAATTTATTTATCTTTTAATAATGGATGAATTTCATCCAATGATTTATTTATTTAATCCAACTCATAAATAAATTGATCCATGTAAAAATGACATTCATCCATATGAAATCATTCATTTATGAACACATTCATCCATGTAGGCAGATTAAAATCGCATTAAGCTCCAAGCTCCATGGCTCAAGCTTTACACTCATACACAAGCCATCTTATTTTAAAACTAAGAAACTATGGATATGTATAAAATGTATGCAATTTCAATTTGAGTGGTATACAATTTTTTTACAATTACACAATAACCCAAAAGTGTAGTAAAAAAAAGTGAACATTGTACAAATTCAAGTAACTTGTGGGGGAATTGAACCCCAATTCTTGAAACAAGAACTTTTCCCATTGCAACACAAGTTGCTTGCCAAAAAAAAACACCCAAACCATCCCAACACCAAAATGTGGAAGCCTAATAAGGTATTAAAAACTTTGTGCAACTTGTTCAACAATATATGTACATTGTTGGTGAAATATGAAATCCATGAATCAATCTGTACATAAACCAATATGTCTTACAACATCACTTGACAATTGAAATCAATTGTAATGATGCAAATAAAATAAAAAACAACTTAGAATTTGAAAACATTGGCTTTAAAAAAAAATAAAAAATTAAATTGTAAACATGGTTAACTAGGTGATTTACCTAATCTTCATCAACCTACAACTATTCAAAAAGATCATCTTCTTTAATCAAGTCATAATTCTCTTCAATTAGAGATATTTAGCTGTCATATAATTTTCAAGAATAATAGTAGGTGTGTAATTCAACCATGGATCATTGGGGCAATTTTTTACCACCATGATTATTCAATCTAGATACTCAACTTGTAGGTGACAACATTGCAAGGTTGATAACACACCAACAAGGTTAAAAACATGTTCAATTTTGACCAAGCATTTAATTGATCACAAAACCAATATTTGAAAATTGATTTTCATGGGATTGCCACCAAGAAAGAGGATCGACACATGTAGATGGGAGGATCGATAACCTTTTGAATAAAAGTTTTCCAACAACAAGAGTATGAGAGGACTCTTCCATGGATGCTTTGACACCAAACATGTTACCTTCTTCAAATTGAAAATTAGGCACATTAATTTTTGTTGCACATGCTTGGGAAATAGGATTGATTCAATCAAACCAAGTCATAAGCAATGAAATCGTTACTTTTACATCATATTCAAAAGCAACACAAATTGCTTCCCCACACCCCAAATAATTCTCCACAACTCGTAAAGATTGAAACATGGATCCAACATGATGGCAAACATGTTATGAACATTTGTGGATCAAATTCTTTAAAAAAATAGGAAAGATATGATGCATGAAGACACAATAAAAGGAGCTAGTTGTGGTTACTTAGGTCCTTATGATTAGTCCTAAAAAGATGATGTGGCAACATGGGATGGGTTGAAAAGCCTTGAGGTAGTGCTAAATGATAGTGTTGAAATAGTGCTTTTACACTATTACACTATGATGAAAAACATTGGTTATGGGCTTTTAAATGTCTTGAAAATTATTTTATATTTATTATATGATTTTCAAACTTATCCAAATGTTAGATTTATATATCAAAACACAAGCCATACACAAACAACAAATTATCCCAACATTGAATTAATTTATGAAACTTACAAAGATAAAAAATAAGGATTGGTTATATCCAAATTGGCTTTTAATATTGTGATTACACCCTTAAATCATCTTGATGACTTCCTCAGCTACATGTTTTTTTGTAGGATGAAGAGTTTTGAATCAAATTCATCAAGAATTTTAGACCCATCACCAAGTCCCATTGCCTCAACTTCCATGTTGAGTGAAATGTTAATAGTAGTAGTCAAAGCATTTAACAAGAGCTAGTGCCCACTTGATTAATTCATCACACAAGCATTCACAACAAGGTTCAGGTAAGAATTAATTATTTTTGTAATAGTTTCAATTGGTGCCTTAGGATCTTTTTGTTGTAATGTCACCATTTTTTGCTTGCCATAAAATAGAAGGATAGTTTTTTTGAACTCAAGACATTCTTCAAACATAATGACTTTGCTTGCAATATTGGTTTTGACATGTGTCTTTAACTTTAAAAGTGACAACCAACTTTCAACACACGCTTTTTCCCATTCACACCTCCTTTTTTGTCCAAATAATTATTTTTTGTAAACATGTTTGGGCATCTTTCACACTCACTTGACTTAGACCCATAGAAACTTTGTCATCATTTGTAGCATATTGACATGCTTTAAACAATACATGACCAAAACATGTACCTTCATAGACTTGTTGAAAGTTCAAAAACTCATAGTCAATAATGGAATGCAATGTTATAGCCATGGAAGTCAAGTTGTTACCTTCATATTTTACAAAAGTAAGAGCTCGATGAATCAAACCAAATTTCTCAACCAATGTTCGTAATTGTTGTGCCATGCAAAGGTTAGTTGTCTCATTTACCTTAGACAACCCAACAATAGCATACATAAGTTCCCAAATTTCAATGAGATAATTGATAACCAAAGTGAATGTCTCAACACCACCTCTTACATCCATAAATCAAATGAAGTAGAAACAATTGCTACACTTGTAAGTTTTGGCAAAACAAGCATATCAATACAGTTGGTGACCATACCATGAATCATTTCTTCCATAAGTTGTAAATGGGATGGGAACAAAACATGGCATAAGACTAACCTTTGTAACCATATGTTCTCACAAGTGGAAAGAACCATGTAGCCCTTGTAGATATATAACACCAAATCTTTAAGAATTTTTTTGTTGTGGCTCAATCATCACATTGTTTATAAGGATTTGAAGTTCCAAAAAAAATTGTAATTATACTGCTAGTAATTTTAGGCCTTTTCTTTGCTACTTCTTGAATGTGATTTAATTATACCACTTTAATAAGCTGCAACCTCTTAGTAACAAGCAATTTGGGATGTGCACAATCAATGTGTGTTTTCGTAGGAACAATCCCATTACATTTGTTGTATTCTATAGGCCCCTTTTTAATAATAGATTAGTTTTTAGTTAGAACATTTTCATTTGCTTGTTCAAACTTGCAAATAATCCATCTAAATGTTTGCAAGTTCACAATGTCAATAGGGAGGTTATCATTAACATAAAAGAAACCCCAACAAATGGATGGGTGATGGTGAGGCTTTCAAAATGCAACTTGAACTTTTATAGTTGGAAGCTACACAACCTCTATTATAGCCACATTATTGACTACCGCATTACCAACTACAACATCTGAATTACTGTTAGCAATATTTGATGTTGTCAAATCAAAGAAGTTGGAGGTAATTTCACCCATGTTTTCAAGAACATGGAGCTTTCCTTGTTCTCCTTCAACCATTGCACGACAAAAACCATGCACCTACCCACACCTATACTTCTATAAAAGATAACCAAGTAGATGTCATGTCAATTTTGCTCAAACCAAAATAGAAATGACAAGCATGAATGTAATCATTAACCTTCTAATTGTCATCAGTGTATCAATTAGTTAGCAACAATAGTAACTGAAAATTTGTTGGAAACAAAAACAATTGTTGGTTTTATGCAAAACCTTAAAAGATGGTAAATGCTTACTTGAGATGGTTTTCCACCTGATGAAAAGTGCCTTTGAATTGATAATTTTAAAGATTGAAAGGGCACATATGCCAAACAAAATATGTGTGCTAAAAAATATATATATACCAAAAAAAATGTACTAACCTTTGAATTGATTATTTTAAAGATCAAAAGGGTGGACATTCCAAACATAAATTTTTTTACATCAAACAACCATAATTCATGTGCCTCATGCAAAAAAATGTGAAAAAAAAAGGTGGCCATGGTTGTGGCAAGATGTGAGATTTTAAACTATCTATGCTAAAAAATTACTCAAAAATTAGAACACAAATAAAAACACCAACAATATGAATATAAAAACATGAAAAATGATACAAAACTACTAAACATAATCTCAAAGTTAGGGTGGTTGTGTGTACATGTGTACTAGGGGCAAATAAACTTTTGTTGTTATTGTTGCATAAACCTTAAAAGATGGTAGATGCTTAAGATGGTTTCCTAGTTGATAAAAAGAGTGAAAAAAAAGCTAGACCAATAGTTGGAAAATGGGATCTTGGAAAAACTAATAAAGGATATGGTATCCAATTTTGGTGTAGTTCACAAGAAGTGTGCAACCTTTAACTTGTGTGCAACTTGTAACACATGTTGATATTTTGTGTTATTCACTAATCACCTTTTTTTTGTTTGGGTCATACAATGTAAACAACACTTTAATTGAAGTTATTACAAAAAAAAACATGTTTGTGTTAACATACTAGCTATTGATTGATGTGTGAATTTATGTTCCAAAGGTGATGTTGTCCAAATGTCTTCCTACAACTAAAAATAAGGCAAGAAATTACCTATTAAAATTACACATGTTTTATCCTCTACTTTAAGATAACTCAATCCATATATGTGCAAAACACCCATTTTAGTAAGTCACAAAATTTGCATAAAAGCTCTTGACTAACATAAAGTTATAAATTTTGAGCACTTGAAATTTGAATATAAATATGAATCCTCACAATGCATGTGGCTACTAATTAAGCACAAATTCAATAGCTTAATTTATGAAACTCTATTAATCATTATTAGGTTTTACAAATACATGTTTTATAATAATGTCCAAATTAAGAAAAAAAAACTTTCTAAAACTTGATTGACTCTAATTACACCCATATTTTAGGTTGTGCACTATTTATCAATAAAAACTAATGTAGCACATGTGTTTATAGTGAATGTAGCTTCAATTGATTTTTCCCTCCCAACCCAAATTTTGAATTTTTTTGAATTTCTAGCAACAAAATCCATTCGAAAATCAATATCTTCCACACCTTAGGTCTAAAAAATTGTGAAATAAACTCTATTAAATTTGACTTGTTAAAGGTTTTCCAATCGCACCAAGAAAACCACCAAATTCCAATATAATTTTCAATTTCAATTTTATTTAATTTTCATTGAAAAAATGTTTCAATAATCAACAACCTCCACACTATAGTTCCAAATTTCCTCAAACCAAGTCAATGCAACCCTATTCATTGAGAACTTTCAAAAGATACCAAAAGCATGACAAAAACAAAACAAACTGCTTACTTCTCATAGATAGATTGTCTTTAATAAGGTTGGAATTATTGGGCATCATGGATAGTCATGGAAAGAGTTGTTTCTAATGGAGTTTAGATTTCTAAGTTGTAGCTTGCTTTTCTTGGTGAGAAGAAAACCAAAAAACTCATTGGAACATGAAGGAAGATTAAATTGTGTGTTACCTTGAATAAGTTAGTTCATAAATAACTCAAAAAAAATGACAAATTCTTGATTTTGTCTTCAACTCCAATGATGATCATTGCACCCAAAAGTCCCACCAGTACACCTAAAAATCTAAGAGTTACAACCATTGTCATGATTGTTTTAAATTATGTTACAACATGGTAGTTATTAGTAGAAATGAACTATATGGTTCACGACACTTGATTTGATCATGCATGAACATAATTTAGTATGAAAAATACTTGCCTAGATGGCATCTAACAATAGGACATTTCATTAGTAATGTTTGCACATATCAGTTGTTGGATGTCAAGTCAGTTGAAATAGATTTCAACATAGTTCACAATACATGGATTGTACCCAATTATCTTCGACATAAGTTGTTTTAAATAATGTGCAATCAAGCATTTAGAACATACCAAAATAGTTTTTAAAAGCAAATGTATACATGTGCATAGTGATGCTCATAGATGGAGTCACAACAAATAATGAAATCATAGCATGACACAAATGGCAATATTATCATCCAAAAAAACCTAAACAAAAAAAAACCTTGGATTTTAGAAACTATTGCAAGGATTACATATTAAGCTCAACAAATCACACACCTTGCATGCCTAGACCATTGCACCCTCAACAAACCATACCATTGCATTTGGCACATTTTCGCCTTTATCCTTCTTGTTGATTTGATAAGTTTTTCTTCCACAAATAAGAGGAATCTACAATCATGTTACCACTATGTAGCTTTTCAAATATGTGATGTTGCATTTTGACAAAAACCCTATGATGTGAAACAATGTGAAACCAAAATAAATTAAGAACAATTAATGAACAAACAAACAAATAAAAAGACAGCCACATCTTTTTGTTGTTTAGGGTGTGAGATTTGTATCCATGCCATCGAATACATATGCATATCCTTCAACCCTAAAAAAACCTAAAACTTTTAAATTTGAATATTCATAGGATAAGATACATATTCAAACATATGCAACGTATATGACATATGCATTAGGTTATCAACGAATAGAAGTCTACTTGATATGAATAACATTTATTTTTTATTTCACACAAATTTAAGATATGCATATCTATCAGTTATACATATTGATAATTGGACTAAATTGGATTACAAATAACACCAATTATAACCATGTTTAATAATTTTTAAAACATCTCCAACAATGATTTATACTTGGCAAATTGCAATGACAACCAAGTTAATACATGCTCAAAGTAGGAAAGAGGAACCCCATCAATTGCCTACTCAAATATAACCCCTTGTGGCACATTAAAATTTGTCTAGGGCCTTGAACATTTACAAACAATCGTGAAAAGCCATAATCATCATGAAGTGACCAAACATTCAACCAAGGAGACCTTGGACATGAGACGAATGTTTCCAACAAGAGCGAGGAAAGGAAACAAATTTTTGATTGATGAGGAGTGTCAACTTTGCAAATCATTTCATGTGCTTTAAGATTCATGCATTAGTAATGGGCAAAATTTTGTGTTATTTTGGGAAAGGTTGTTGATCCATTACAATTTACATAGACCAATAGTTGGAGGGGAGCAACTAGCAAGGAGTTTAGGGACCCAATGGGAAATCCAATCAAACACAATATTGCCAAGTTCAATAGGTATTTTGGAACAATTGAAGCATTAAATGAAAAAAACCCTTCTAAAGAGGATACACTCCAAAGTGTGTTAGAGATATATAAATTGAATCATAAGAAAAATATAAAATTTTGTTTCAACAATTGTTGGTTGATTTTGTGTGATGTGCCTATAAGATGGGTAGACACAAGGGAGATTGAAACAATGAAAAGTCCAAGATCAATAATCAATCTACAAATGAGCCAAAATCTCAAGTGATGTTGGAGGTTAAATGTGCAAATAATTTTATTAAGTGGAAGGCTCACAAATTACCAAAGAATATCAAAAGGTCTATAAATTTTAAACAATATTCAATTTGTGCATAGGAAAAAGCCATAGCAAACATGGCCGTTGCCATTTTTGCAAAAGCTCAAATAATGCAAGACCAAGCCATTTTTGTTTTGTTTACATTCCAAGATCGTCATGTGACCTTGGAGGAGAGGAGAGAATATGTACAACATCAAAGGTAGGAGAACTTGTGTAAATTGCGAACATGATTGGTAGAAATTGAAGGGTGTAGAAATGGGAGCAATGGGAAGGGCTTATTAGGCACCAATGCAATGCCATTGGCAAGAAGTGATGGGTGTGATGTAAACTAGTTAGTAGGAAGTGATGGGCATAACAAAGCACTTTGGATATTCAATGATGACTACAATGGATATGTGAATAGCCAATGGAACTCAATTGCCCATGCATTCCTAGCTAAGGTTGAAGATGACTTCTTGACCATTGTGCATTAATGGACAAACACTCTTGCTAGGCAATTCTACTATGGTGCCAAACACCAAATGGGATTGCAAACTACATTTGCCATGGCTAGTTGCAAGCCACTATTGCCCAAAGATGGGCTTGAAGGACAAACTGGATCCCAGCCTTTTGTAGGAAAGAAGAAGGGGGAAAGGAGGGATAGCAATATGTACATGTAATGGGCACATAATCACATTTTCGCTATGCAATTTGACTCTTTTTTTAAGGTTGATAATTGTGTAGAAAAGGAACTTCTTATAAGAATAAGTTGCCTCTTGATTTTGAGGGAAATATTATTAGTTTGTATTTAAGATGCCCTCCAAAGATAAAAAGGAAACTTTTCCAAGTGCTTTAGGTCTTAAGTTACAAGAACAACAACAAGAAAAGCATGAGTGAACAAATAGCCACAAACACACCATGAAGGATGATGGATGGTTTGGTGTGAGGAAGGTAGATGGTTGATAGACCACTCACAATGATACCAGAATGCTTCAACCTTAGTGAGTATGATAGATGATTAAGATAGTTCCAAAAATATGAAAGTTAAGGTTCAAATTTGAGACCCTCAAATGGGAGCCATTTAAAGACAATTGGTAGTTTAAATAGCTTTTGAATAAATATGAAGAAAAGAGCTAGGAACTCTATTTGGGTTGGTAGATGGGCTACTACTAGTGTTTTCTTTGCCACAAATATTTTCATTTTTGACAAAAAATTGGGAATTTTTCTTTTCTAGTGTAATTTTGACTAAACTTTCTATTTTGTTGGCGAACTTTATGAAATTTTCGATATCCCAAAGTTGAAAAGAAGAAAACCTTACCCATTGATCCTTTGAGACTATCATTGATACCCCTTGCATAGAAAGCACAACAAACTCTCATTCCTTTTAATTCTACCACTCCTTCCTATTGCCCCCTTTTTATTCAAGCGTAACATAAAGTCCCAAGGTGGGGACATTCTCATAATAAGGGGCCTAGGATGAGGTGATTGTTGAGTCAAGCCCTCCATTAAGGTAATGGCCCCAATATTAGGCCTTACCTACCATAAAACATGGGGTTAATCTTATCATAAACCTAATCATATATAAATCACATGACATTATCTAGGGGAAGATCTTAGAGCTATGATCCAAGAGTGAAAGATCTTAGACCTATAATTAAGCATAAGACCTCTCTCTTTCTTAAATAGTAGAAGATCCCACCTCTTTCCTAAGAGGGATTTCATGGATATAAAGTGCCCCCAAAAGACACTAGGAGATGTTTTTCCAATTACCCTTCCAAAAGTTAACTAATAATCTTCAACAATTTTTTGGATGACCTTTTCTCCCAACATCTTTTCAAAGATTTTATAACTTTTAGCATCAAAGAAGTTGTTGACATATTACTAACATGCAAAAAGAAATTCTTATTATTTAATTTATTCTATGGTCTAAATTTTTAACAAAAATTATTGATACAAGAGAATTTAATTTTTCTCATGCTAAAGGTTGTCACTCATGACACATATGTGTAAGGTAAACTTTTAATCTATTACAATGTACAATATGTGATGTTTATTGTGATATACATTTTATTAAAATTTCGACTCAACATTAAATTATGACACATATGATATGCACCCCTTCTTTATTGGGAATGTCTTGGGGAACACTTGAAGAACCCTTTGGGAATTTGATTGGAACACACCCCCCCCTTCCCCCAACTCCCCAACCCATCACCTCAAAACTGAAAAGGAATAATAATAATAATAATAATATCCTTGAATTGCAAGTTGAGCCTTCTTGTTGGTTGCATGAAATTTCTATTTCCAAAATTTTTTGTCACCATTTTCAACATACAAGTTTGGGTACGAGTTCATATTGTGTGTGGATTGAATTCATCAAATCTTTTGTTTCATTCAATTTTGTGTGCATGCATGGATGAAACTAGGAACGATCATTGTTAATGTTAACAATCTCCCAACCACTTGGGGTTTTTCAGCTATGTCTTCAAGAAAAAATCCCAAAAGTAGAAAGATCCCTTTTTCATCTTCCAAAAATAAACCACCAAGATTAAATTGGCTTATTATGACCTTTGATATTTACATAAATAGATACATCCCAATTCCATTTAGGAAAATTTAAAGGAAATACTAGAAACCAAGCTTAAAAAAAAGAAAGGGGAAAAAAGGTGTTAAAAACTACGAGCTTTCCTCATGAAGAAGTAAACCATTTTCCCAAAGTACATGCAACCAACCCCCTTTGCTTGTTTTGGAAAAGAAAATCTCAAAGTGTCAAAAGTCTCTTGATTTTTCACAATATTCCTCCATCTCAAAAGTTTCATTATTTTTGGCAAATATCCATCTCATTTCCACCATTTAAAAAAAAAATTGGGGCAAAATTTTGCACTATGGCAACCCCAAAAATAATCCAGTGTGAATTGTACTTAGGGTTTTCTTGGAAAAAATACACAAAAGTCCCCATATTTTGAGAGAGAAAAAGAGTTAGAAGTTGCATGATTTAGATTAACGAGTTTCCTGTAGGTCGCCAAAACTAGGCAGGATTCCCAAAAATTCTACAATACTGGATAACCAATTTTGGCTAATCCATCTCCACCTAGTTTTTTAAAAATTAAAAAAAAAAAAATTCCCCTTGATTTCCACTAGGAAACTTTTGGCGTTTGAAAAGGAATTACTAGAAAGTGTTTGAAAATATCCCAAACTATCAAAAACTATCATCTTTTTGTTGGTATAAATATCAACAAACACAAGGGAGGCCTTGGCTTTCTTCATGCAGAAGTATTTTCGCAAATATACGGAAGTTGGGGTCTTTCTTGGCTTTTCATCCAAAATGAGAAAGTATTTCCACAAATAAAGGGAAGTTGGGCTTAATTTGGTTTTTCATCCAAAATTGAAAGTGTTTCCAGAAATAAAGGAAAGTTGGGCTTAATTTGGTTTTTCCATCCAAAATGGGAAGTATTTCCAGAAATATAGCGAAGCAAGTTGGGTTTAATTTGGCTTTTCATCCAAAATGGGAAGTATTTCCAGAAATATAAGGGAGTTGGGGCTTTAATTTGGCTTGTCATCCAAAATAGGAAAATATTTTCAGAAATAAATGGAAGGTGTGGGCCTTCAAAATTGGGGAAGTATTGGGAAGTGTAACTAAACATCTTTCGAATTCCTTTGCAAGAATGCGCTTGACGTCCTCCTCCCATTCTTAACTTCCCTTTTGTTTGTATTTTGCGTTCTTTTGCGCACCAATAGTCTTGCCAACAATCCATCTCCCACGCATTTCTGAGGCCCTGGCTTCGAGCTCCCGGTTGAAGGATTCTCTCTAGCAAGTCTCAGTGTAGACCGCGACGAGACGAGACGAGACGAGACGAGACGAGACCAGCTATGATGGCAGACACACCAATGTGCATTCCACAAATTCTGGCACAGAAGTTTTCGTTGCGGATTTTGCCATACCTGACAATACTACAAGTCTTCGGAGCTCTAATACTTGTCGTAACTTCTGCACCTGTGATTGCAGCAACAGCAACAGTGTCTGTAGGAAGTCCGACGTCTGGAACAGCCGAAGTCCCTACTCTGCATCAACAGGTCGTCAGCGCCTTGCGAGCGGCAGGGAGATTCGGAGCAGTGTCAGGAATACTAGATAGTTTGACAAACGTGGACGAGATCATCAAGCCGGACATTACCTTGTTTGCTCCTGACGATACTGCCTTCGAGAATGTGCTCATGAATTCCTCGTCGGTGCTAACGACCTTGCTGAACTACCAAACCGCAAGTCGATTCTACGCTTTTCAAGATCTCATGAGCTTGAGAGCTGGAGACAGAATACCAACAGTGACGCCGGGAATCTCCATCCTCGTCGTCACTGTCAATGGCCTCAATTACCGACTCGACGATGCTTTTATTGTAGCCCCGGATCTGTACACAAACGGCACTGTAGTAGTCGCTGTTCACGGCGTCAGTGCCATCTTCTCTACTCGACAATACAACACAGCGACACTGGGACCGGTACCAGCGCCAGCTCCTATCGCCGACGCCGCTGCAGCAGCAGCTCCCGCACCTGTTTCGACTTCCCCGACGACAGTCCCCGACACGGCAGCTTCTTCTTCATCAACTCCCGCCACTGGTTCCAACGTTGATTCTTATACCGATACTGCACGCACAACAAGAGCTCATTCCTTGGTCACTTTCATACTAGCGATGGGAGTCATCGCTGCACTCACGCTTCTCTAAACTCCATGGTAAGCTTGCTCTCAGCAGTCCGCAGATTCGGCCGGCTATTGTGTGTATGCGTTAGTACGCTCACTTTACTGGAATGCAGCGGATTTGCACACTCAAATCAAGCAAATGAAGCTTCTCTCTTGCTCACAGCAACCCCATCACCAACACATTTTGATCAACAATATCAGCAGCGAAGGACAATGACAACAGCAACAGCAAAAGCAGGTGCATCTCTCTCTTCCCTGCTATCGCACGTCTGAGAATTGTGACAGCAAATTCTTCAGGAAACATATGACAAAAAAAACTTCGTCAGCGATTCTTCAGGAGACATGTGACAGCAAAACTTCGTCAGCAAATTCTTCAGGAACCATATGACAGCAAAACTTTTTAGCAAATTCCTCAGGAAACATGTGACAGCAAATTCTTCAGGGAGCAATTGACAGCAGATTCTTCAGCAAATTTTTGAGGAAACGTTTGGGTAGTGGTGATTAATTCTAGCGAGGACTTCTCTTGGGACAAATGTTTTTTTTTGTACTTGAAATTGCTGCAGCTATGATCTCCATTTTGTAAAGAATGCAAACCCCTGATGCAACCCTAATTTCTGTGGCCTGCTTAGTTGATGACGAGGGTGGTTTTTTTTTTTTTTTTTTTTTTTTTGGTA